>Ga0065711_1026792_pt1 | contig 59716 bp, 25 predicted proteins | sample Hoacrofraction12_FD_59098 | JGI IMG/M metagenome (GOLD analysis project Ga0065711, IMG submission 59098) | Hoatzin crop microbial communities from Cojedes, Venezuela - Epithelial fraction 12 v2 (version 2) | ecosystem: Host-associated > Birds > Digestive system > Esophagus > Crop | place... | reverse complement strand
CTGAAGCACAGGAAGTTCCGTCTGAACATGAGGAAGAACTTCTTCCCTCTGAGGGTGACGGAGCACTGGAACAGGTTGCCCAGGGAGGTTGTGGAGTCTCCTTCTCTGGAGATATTCCAGACCCGCCTGGACAAGGTCCTGTGCAGCCTGCTGTAGGAGACCCTGCTTTGGCAGGAGGGTTGTACTGGATGACCCACAGAGGTCCCTTCCAGCCCCTACCATTCTGTGATTCTGTGTGATTCTGTATTTTCAATACTGTGATGTCACAGCATTTATTATTGCAAGCCTATGGTTTACCTTAAAGTTCATGTTTTCATGATCTTTATAATAAGATTATGTTTCAGAGTGTATGTAGATGTAGTTAGTGTGTGCAGGTGTTCTGTTTGACTGGCAAAAAATTACCCTCTCAGAGAGATGGAGAAACAGATGCAGCCAAGGCAAGTATTAGGTCTCTCTTCCTGTTTCCCTCCGTGGTATAAATTTCGGAACAGTTGTTGTAGTGGTAGCATTTTGAGGTGTTTGTAGTTTCGTTTAATGATAATCAGATAAAAAATAAGCTATTGGGAGAGTGCAATGACTTTAAAATCAGGGAATAAAAAAGTTTGTTTATTGTTTAAAATGCTATACATTCGACAGACAACTTGGCTGTAGTTGCAATATATAGATGTGGTGTGTGAAACAGTAAATGTTGTGAGAGTTTTAATGTCTTGACTTTCATGTGTTTAAATTCATAGCTTAGCGTTATACTAAACCAGTTTTATTGTTTAGTGTAAGAGGTATTTAAGGAGGTGGCAGAAATGGAGTTGTGATACAGTAATTAAGAATTTACAAACATGAGGATTTACTGAACTTAAGTTGAAAAGGGGCTCTCGCGTTTTCTAAAGATCCCAAATTCAAAATTTTTGTGAACGTTAAGGAAAGACAGCATGCATTTTAAGCGAAATGTTTAAAAGATGTTTTATTTTCTTCAGCATATTTTCCAGTCAAAGGGGCGGGTGGTTGACTTAATGCTGAATAGGTCAGAGGTGCAGGGATAATAACTGAATCCAAACATGTTGTTTACAAGCTGTGTATGCTTTTCTTTGTTGTCCGTTCATTCCTTAGGTAGTCACACCAGCTACACAACTGTGGTGCTTTTAGAAAAATCTAAAGATTACCTCCTGATGTTGCTTGGGAGATCTACTTGTAGCAAGTCCTTACTTTGCTTTCTGTTCCAACACCAGTAATTCCAAACAATTAATATGGGAAAGTTGGACAGCCTTTTCTTGCTCATCACTGTTTAATACTAGAATGGAAAGATTTATTGAGCAGCAGCTTCGTGTCTCTGTGTCTGTGCATTTTCAAGAGTCATAAAAATATTGCTTTTTAAAATTTTTGTTAATATGATCAAAAAAATTCTTTCAGTATAGGAAAAGAAAGGAGACAGTAAGAAGCTGAACCTTTGTTGTACTCAGTAGTTTTAATTATCCTAAAATTATGTGTTTAAAGAGGTAATTATCTGTGACAGAGAAAAGAATAGTACCGTGGTAGAAATATAAAAATACAGACGTTTTTAAAAACTCTGAACTCTTGATCTGTATATTGTAACTTTTCAGACAGATTTGGACAAATGTACATTTAGACTTACCAAGTGCCTTTTGTACTGTAGCTCTGATTTAATATACAAAAATTCAATTATAGTCATGCAGTAGAAAACACTTTTGCCAGTTTCAGCTCATTAAGGGATACATGAATGATACCATGATATTATGATAGCATGGCTATCATAAACTTGCTTGAAATTGGAAAGTGAAAGCCACTAAAAGCGTGATCTAGAACTGCAAGTTCATCTTTTTCATTGGTGCTAATTAATTGCATCTGCGTGCTTGAATGTGTTTGATAATCTGTTTATCCACAATTCTAAATTTTGACAAAGTGCGTGTAGGATTCTGCTTTTTAAAAACGTGTTGTTAATCCTGTCAAATTAGTTTTTCCTGTTGGCAGTTAATATTAGAACTTGTGATAATGAGAAAAAATGAAGTCAGTATGTTGAGAAACTTTTAAAATTTATTTTTTTAATTTTGACACTACAGATGCTTACTAGATGAGCAGCATTCCTCAGCTTTGCCAGGATTTTCATTGTGGTTGCTAGTTAATAACCAGGAAGTAGATTTCCGTTTTGTGAAAAACTGTAAAGTATTGAAGTTTTTTGTTTCACAACATCTTGGAACAATTTTGACTTGCTGCAGTTAAGCTGCAGAATTAGTAAACATCTAGTATAATAAATACTGTAGTGTTTACATGCAGAAGTGGAGCAACTCATGGAAGAGACTGAGGTATTTATTCCAGAGTAACTACTACCTGTGATCAGAGCACTGAGTATGGAAGAATAGATTGATATCCTTGCTCTGGTTTGGACTGGGCAGGGACTTCAGGCTTTCACATCCCAGGTGAGTGCTGTAATGATCTTAGCTTTGCATTGTTCCAAATACACTTACTTGGACTGAAATTCAAAGTTTTAGCAAAATTGATATATTTCTACAATAGGGTTTTGTTCTGAAACTGCTTTTGCCTTCATATCTCAATTGAAGTGAAATAGATTTTTTTTATTCCTTCTACATATAAAAACCAAACACTACATCTGCTCCTATACATATCTGGCATCTTAATGTCAAATGACATCATCATTGTGTCATCACTTGTTCTTCAAATCAGAACAAATATATTTTGTCATTGATTATTTTTTATTAGTTATTTCGATGTTTTTGAATAATGAAAGTTTTATTGTTTAAAAATTGAGCTACTGGTGTTTTTTTTGCTTCACTATATGTTTCTGGGCTGCAAGGAACTTCCACTGCTAGTTTTTTTACAGGAATGTAGTTCTCTTCATGTGCACACTGATTTTTGGTGTGAAAAGCACGTGCAAGACTTGTCATCTTACACATTCTAGCTTTACAGCTATTTCATGAATACAGCTGTTCAACAGGTTTGTTATTATCTGTATGAATATTATATTGACAAAATTTGACCTCTCCTTTGGTTTCTGTTACCACTAAACAACCCAAAAGCAGCAAATGCCCCATTATAGCAAGCATATGAAAAATTTGGGGTTAAAATAGTTGGGTATCCTTAGCAAAAAATACAGTGTAAGAAGTGGTTTCTAATTAATTTTTGGGACTCAGCTCTTCATTTGTTTTTAACTATTGTTAGATCAAATTGAAAATTCAGCTGTTGGGTTGCAAGACTTGAGTAGAAGTTTTTTAAGGTGCATTACCTAATTACCTATTTAAGAGCATTGTTCATAAAGCTGTGTTTTGTTTCACTGTATATATACATTAATCCCTACTCCTAAAAAGTAAACTCTCCAGACATATTACGTAGAGTTCAGGCTTATTTTGGAGCATACTGAAATTGGTCCATGCCACTACTCAGTCAAGAACAATTACATAGCACCTTCTCTGAAACCTTGCACTGAAGTTTTTTTCCCTCGTGGTTGAAGCTAGTCATCTGATGATGTATGTGGGTATACAAAGCTGCCTCCAAGTGCAGCCGTTTTGTTGCTTGTGTGGCTTTAAGCAAACAAGGCTTTGTATTGCACCTTTGATTCTGTAGCTTTATTTGACAGGGTACCCTGAGTCGGCAGCGGGCTTATGGGCTGGATTTCCTTTTCTTCAGCTCTGCTGTGGACAAGATGGTTTCAATGTATTTATTAGCAAGGATTAATGGTAATCTAGTCTATTTTCTCCAGCTAATGACTACCCCTTTTGCTGGTTGTAACAGTATGGTGTTTAGCTTTTGCTAAATGGCAGTTAGAGGAAAGAGTAAATGCCTCCTTGTCTGTTAGAGATCTAAAAGTCTTTAAAGCTCTCACTAAGAATTCTGTATATATAGGGACAAAACATTTGAGTTAAAAATCCAGGATTTTTTTTAATCTATGTGAAAAAGGGATCTAGATTTGTATTGTTATAGAAACAGTGTTTCATGTCAACATATATGGTAAAGATGGAAGCAATTACAGCACACATGTCACTTTCTAGGAAGAAATAAAAAAAAACCATATAAAAATGACTGAGAAGTACTATTTCAGAATGAAGGTAAAAATTGGGGGAAGTCACCATTGTGATTTTAGCAGACTAATGGCACTTATGTAAGAAAAGGAAACCTAATTACTTTCAATTGGTGAAGAAGCATCAGTGGAAGAAACTGATTTTATTTTGGCATATGGATTGATGACAGTATTACTGCTTCTACAGTGTTAGGTAATTTTTAATAAGTACATTTAGGAAAATGTTCCTATGGTAAGAATCAGTAGGAATTACGAAAAGCTTAATTATTCATCAGCTCTATGATATTAATGGGCTTTGTGTTTGCACATTAATGCAATTGCTGAAAAGTAGCTTTACTGGCATGTATTCAAGATTGTGTTATTAGGACTTAAAAAATGACTTTTTGGAATATCACCTGAAGCATTTATAAAGAAAATGGAGTTACCTTATGTGTGAGCTACATGACATTTTATATACCTAATGAAACTCGTCTGTGAATGCACTTCTGCGCATTACTTGTCCTTTGATTCGGGAATACTTTTGTAATGAAAGGAAACATGCTGGCTTCTTCTTTTAATTCTTATTGATGAACCTCATTCTGTAATGGAAGACTATATTTCTTAAGCAGTTCCTACAGTATTGTTGTGTATTTCCTGAATGTAGGTTTAGTCTATTATGCAGAGCTCTGTTTCTGTCACAAGGGGAGTTAGAGCACTGTTGCTATTTTATTACAGTCAGTGGGTAATGAACCAAGGTAACAAATCATGTGGCTATTTAATTGCAGAATTCAATAGTTTTAACTGTTCTGCAAGCACAGATGTTGACTTGATCACTGTTTTTGACAAATGGCCGAATTTAGTATTTTACTGACGTTTCTACTGTGGTTTAAATGTTGACAATGAAATCCTATTTTCTATTATTGAATAACATATACACATTCAAAGTGTGGCATATGCAGAAATACAGTTTTGTGGTGATAAGCTTTAAGATTTTCCTTTTTGTCATTTGCAGTAGTAATACTACTACTCTTATTCCTGTGCAGGATTTAAATAACATGTTTCTAAATCACTTTGAACATAGTGTTTTCCTAAATTTTGTGGTGATTAAGCGTGCGTAGGCACCTTAACAATCATAAAGAATGCAGTGGATATACCAAAGAAGAATGGAGACACTAAATGATTGAGTTTAGCCATAATTTAAAACCAGGTAAAAAGTGATAATGTTGATTGAAGTATATTAGGGGGGGTTTTAAGCAGTCTGGTGTCTCAAATCTGTCAGCTTGTGTTCTGCAAACTACTCTGCGGTTTTGAAGTTGTAGAAGATCTTCTAAGCTCAGTCCCACAAGCCCTGAAGTGTGCAAATAGTGTTTTTTTATTTCATCTGTATATTCTCTTCTAGCTGATTTGGATGCTGAATGCAAAGTAGAAAAGCGGAGTGCAGATTTGTTGACTGGATACTTCTGGCATAATCAACCTCAAAAAGAAACAAACCCCACACCAAAACATTGTTCATTTTCAGGATAGGGAGAAGTAGAAGGATATCCAAGCGAAGCCTGCAGGTGCTCACAAAACTGCAATCTGACCCATCATGTACATGGATTCTTCACTTGGTGCTAGTATTCAGGAAATAATTTTATAATTTGGGTTAGACTGTTGATCCAACTGAAAGTGGACTTGACAGGTTGCTTGGGACGATAGGTAGCTCAACATAAGTGCTAGACCTGCCACACTGGAGGAGTGGGATGAGGTATATAGCATCTTAGAGGATAATAATAAAGGAATGAATAACTGTTCATGTAAATATCTCCATAAAATAGTGTAATTGATCAGTGTTTTATTGGGATTTTTAAAGTTTTCCCTTAGCTTGTGGCATTTTAACTTAATATATTATTTGAATAAATGGTTGGAGTTTTTTTCAGTCTTTGTTTGTTGCTTGAAGTCTTGTTTTCTTACTTTCCTTCTTAAGGGATAGTCTGGAAGAACACCAAGCATCATTAAAAGAATAAAGTAAACCAGCCTTTTTCTTCTTGTTTTTCAGTTGTACTCGAAGACAGTCGCATAAAATAGCTTCTTAGAATCAGGTTCTCTTTGAAATGTAAATTTGGCACTAAAGATAATATATTTGCAAAAATAATATAAGCTTTCTTGGGACTTCCAATGTCATTCCTCTGAATGTATATCTGTGTATGTTTCCTGCTGAAACCACAACTGTCTGCTTTTACAGTTGTCTTTCCTTATATTGGTCTTCCATTTTTCGTGTGTGTAGGTTGCTATGGTGTTGATGGAGAGAGTGACTCTATCATGAGCTCAGCTTCAGAAAATTCCACGGAACCTTGGTTTTGTGATGCATGCAAATGTGGTGTCACACCCAGTTGTGAACTGTGTCCTAACCAGGATGGGATCTTCAAGGAGACTGATGCAGGCAGGTAAGGCTGAAGAAGTGATGTTTTGAAGTTGATGTCATCTTACATTTAAAAGATTGGGTTTTTCCCTAGTCTGTTCTTGTAGAAGACAGTGTCATAAATTAAACTTTGTTGTTGATGTCCTCTCTCTTTCACCTCACTTAAGAGTTGGGTGCTCTTTGGACAGTCAATCACCTAATTTTTTTGTGTGCTTCTAAAATTCTTCACGCCCACTATAATATTAGGAAGATGTTGTCTTAAGGTGAATTTGAGAATGAAGACTTACGGACCTATGAGAAAAAGATGTACTAGGTGAAAATTGTGTAGCTGTTTTGGGTTTGCTCAAGCTTGGAGGTTGCAGTGAGAAAAGCAGGGCTTGAATCCCTTGAGCCTCACTGCTGTATAGTAACAGTATGTTCCAGCAAGGCCAGCTGATGGGACTGGTCACAGTGGTTCTCTGACAGTAACTGAGCTTATACTTTTTGGTACCTGCTGTCAGTCATGGTAGAACATGAACATGTGTTCTGCTAGTTCAGTTTAATCAGCTGCTAGAAAGCTGCATTTTATGCCTTGCTAGTATTGTGTGTATTTCATGGTTAGTCCTGCAGAGTAGCAAAACACCAAAGTGCTCTTCTTTAGTTAATAATGCCACAAAAAAGAATGATGAAGTCGACAGCAGAGGAGAAAAACACCTTCCAGACTTCTTGTTGTACTGGATTGGGAGAAGTATGTGGCCGTTGGAAAAATCAAAGTTGTGCTACATTTGAAGGAAGGAAAAGTAGACTTTATTCTTCTGATATTCTGCTTCGTGCAAGGTAACGTCACTGCATCCTTGTACAGACTCTGCTCAAGTCTCTCGACTTTCAAGTATGATGGAAGTCAGAGGACAACTCCATGCTTCTTTTTGGGAGGGCTAAGGACTGGGTGTTGCTGATGTCAGTAGTGGAAGAAAGTAACAAAATTATATTGAAGTTGTGCTAAAGGTATTCAGACAGATCTAGTACGTTATGATTATTTTGAATGATGAAAATTATGTTCTTGATTTTTGAGAGTATGCTTCACTTCTGATAATTTCCAGCCAGAGATGGGCTTTTTAGGAAGGAGTTTAGGTCTAATTTGAGAGTAAGCAGATTAATTCTTGTGATGTTTTCCATTCCTGTCGCATTTGGAGAATAAGATGTAGATATCAATTTTAACTGATTTTCTATAATAAATGAGAGATCAGGGTTATCAGTGATGTCTAATTTATGGCTAGTGTTACTGATTTTTTGGTAGGTGGTTTTGGTTTTTTGTTTTTTTAAGACCATTACAATTAAGTTCTTTTTCCATACATTTTACAGTTACATAAATTGTAGATACGTGGTGATATACAAAGCTTTCAGATGCTGGGCCTGTCATAAGCTTTTCATTGATCATGTTAATACAGGAAGGCAATAATTAGTTGGTAAAGCTGTTCAGAGGAGAAAGAAGCTTTATTAATCCTGTTTCAATGTATCTGTTTGAGATGTAGGAATATGAAAATCTGCAGACATATCTTACTGATGGTGATGGGTGAGTTGGAAAGAATCCCGTTAGATATTCAGTATTAGTACAAACACTTTAAGTGCTCTAAAAATCAGAAATGTCAGCATCTGTTACTGTAAAACTATTTGTATTTTTTAACATGAATTCATAGACACATTGCTATTTACACTTAGCTATATATTTTAGAACAACATCTTTTGTACTAGCAAATCACAAAATATAGCCATGCCTTCGCTCTTTCTTCACCTGCTGGTTTGTGGTGGTCTTTGGTTTTCCCTACTCGTTGTGAGGAGTTCCCTAGTTAGACTTGCACAAACACTAGGACGTGAGTTAAAATGAAGTAGAAGTTTAATATTACAACCTGTGTTAGCAAGCTTTTGTATATGTTATCGCTTAATTATACAGCCGTCTTGTAATGTGTGCATAAGCATATCCATATCTGTCAGTCTTTTCCCTTTTTCCCCAGTTTGCTATATATATTTTTTTTTTCTTTCCAGTCTTACACAGACTTTACTGTTTCTAATACTGTAACAATCTGGTCCTTCCATCATTAAAAGCTCAGCAGAGCTCAGAGTGATGTTTTGGAAAGCTTTTTTTGACATACTGTGTTGTCTGTGTTCAGAAAAGTAAATACAGTGTTACAATGTCATAAGCTGATTCAAGCTTTGTGGATTAAATTGTACGTGCTCTTGCATTTCTCCCTTAGTTTGTATTTTTTCCTGATAGCAGACACAATTTGATTTTGGTATTGGGAATAAAGAGATAACGAGGATATTCATAACACTGAACTTTGACCGTTGGATGCAGATGCCAGCAATAACCTTTGCAGGATTCTGCCTTTCTCCATTGAATATACATTGAGCTCAGCTTCTGTGTTTGTAGCTGAGATGCATTTTAAAGGTATATATATACAGTACGGAAAAGAAATCTTTTTTTTCCCTTCGTGTCTTCTACATGCATCTTATAAAGGGGAAACAATGGAAGTAGAAGAAAATACTGTGCTATTTTAAAACAAAAAAGTTACAGAAGTGGGTCAGGATTTGTAGTGAATGATTTTGATCTCACAGAAGCAGTTGTGCTTCTTTTTAAATGCTTTCGGGGTTCAGATCCTCAGTTTCTAGTCTGTCTTATGTTCCACAGTGTCTGTGTGTCTTCCTTATAAAACTCTTACACAATTAAACAAATTTTAGTTTCCAGTTCTGATTTCTATTTTAATGATAATGCTGTTATATGGAAAAAAGTGTTTTCAAAGACTAAAGTCCGTTGTCTAACAGTTAGGAAATGTGAGAATCAATATCATGTGGCAAATTTTATTTCAGCCTTCTTAACCCTGTGTTCTGTAGGGCAGATTAAACACTATATATAATTTCCCAGGTAACCGTAATACGAAGTACAGTCAACATGTAAAAAATTGCTTAAATTTCTTCTTGTGAAATAGTAGTATGCTTTTGTTTAATGTGGAAATGTTTTCTCTGTGACACTGGTTCTCTCTGCAGAAGCACATGCCTTTGGTGATTGTGGGCATTAACACATTAATTTATTATCGTTATTACTGTATTTTCACCTGCTAGATAATGTGATATGGCCATCATGAATAAGTTTATTCCCCCAGATGAATAGAGCTTATGTACTAGAAAAAACAAATACTAACTACCAAGTGAAAATTTCTGTGCTCTCTGTTTCTATCATTTATTTACAAATTTGAATTCTCAAGGGTAATGGGGCACTACAGGCTAAGGGTAGGGTCTTGGGGCAGGCAATGTCCATTATGTTTTCATTGTACTCAGTAAACTGCAACCCAGTTCAATTCTTTTCTTGAGATACTAGCAGAGAGAGGCTACTGAATAAAAATAACTGACCGTTGTTCTCCATCCCCTTACCACCTTTATAAAAGAAATTCTTCGTTTGCGTCGGTGCTGGAAATTACACAAACAAACCTATTCAGTTTCTCTTCGTAATCAAGTTGGAATAATTTCTCTGTTCCTATGTGAAAGGTGAATCATTAGAATAATGAGGTGCTTAATTTCTCAGCAGAAGCCTTTTCACATTAACCTCGCAGTTGCACAAAAAATAAATGTGAACTTATGAAATTTTATTTCTCAAAATGCTATTACCAAAGAATATGAATTCTGTCCTTGTTTCGTTATGGAGTTTTTCTTTTTCCCTAATCAACATCTGTCATCATTGCTCCAAGCTAAATGGATGGTAGAGTAACAAGGAAGATTATTCTTCTTTGATTACCCAATTTGTCTTAATTACAAGCTTCTAAAACATGTGCAGCTAAACAAATGAGCAGGAAAATATTTAGAACTGCTATTAAAAGCAGCTGAAATTGCTTCAGCTGTGAACTTGAGTGACTTGTGTATGTTTTGTAATAAAGATTCAGGCCTGAGTTCGCATAAAGGTGGTTATAGAAATGAGGCACTTGTGTGCCAGTCACACTGAAATGGCAGTTTAAATCTGTAGTACTGTAATACTTGGGTGACATGTACTAAAACATTCTGAGAAGGTCAGTATGAAGCAAGCAGCCAGCTGTTGGGTTTATCATAGATAAACTCCTACGGAGTGCAGCAGCATTTAATACACCAGTGGAGCATGAAAAAACTGTGCAAATTAAATTGAGAAGCAGCTGCTTGTAGAAGATGTGTATCTTTATATTGAACTTTGGAGGGTACATTTAAGAGACTGTGTTAAAACTTACTATCAAAAATCTCCAACCAAAACCTTGGATTTTTGTGAAGATTTGTAATTGTAGAGATGTGTACCTTCTGTTCATACAAATTTGTCCTATAGAACATGTCTTAAATCAATGGAAGGGTAGCGAAAAGAAGCCGTAAAGAATTCAGATGTTTTTTATTTACAAAGAAGCAGCTCTTTATCTGAAGGTTACATGTCTCATTCTGCACGGGGTGTTTTACCTTTTTTTTTTAAAAAAAAAAAAGTATTTTGATTCCTTCTGAAAACAAGTACAGTATGCTCATTGAAATGAAGTATTTATTTTAGTAAATGCTTAATATTTACCAAAAATACACATTTATGCACATGCATACACTTTTTTGTAGATTAATATTTCCTAAAAGTATGGTAGTGATTGAGGCCAAACTATGGGTGGTTCTGGATGCAGTGTGCAAGGGCAGAAAAATTCCTATTAAAATCACTTTTGCAAATACTTTTGACAGTGATTCTTTAAGCAATCCAAACCACTGATTTGCAACAACGTGATACCAGGTGCTCCATTGCTCCCCCGCAGGAATATCTTGTGCCTCGATTGCTTTTGTGGGGAGACAGACGGAAGATGCATTTTTCATGTAGTAATGAGAAGAATATTATTTTTTGCATGTAACATTGTATGAAGTTAGGGGGTTGTGCTGGCATGCTGGAGTGTTTATACTGTAATAAAATCAGCAATGAGCTTTACTCCCTATCTGAGCAGCAAGAAGTTTGGCAGAACACTTGAGTATCTCAGCTTGTTCTCTGACAGCTGGTATGCTGTCATATTTGTATCATGTTATTTAAAGACAAGGTTGTAACTCATCTTTAAATTTTCTTTGAGTCTTCAAGTAGTTACAGTGCTGTGACTAAACCCTTTTGTGGATGTGGAGAACCCTAATAAAATCTGTAAAGACAAAGCAATGCAGTTGTTGCATATAAATGTGTATTTGGTATATACATTCTTCTCATTGTTTTAAGCTTTCATGTTTTAAAGGGAATTTACCACTTAGCATCTCAAACCTGAGTGATTTAGCAATAGGGTAAAAACTTGTTTTCTAATAGACAGGTGAGAAGAGCCTTGTCAGATATGACACTATGCATAAGTCAGTGTTGTGACTTATGTTAGATTTATGGAGGAGTTTGTTGTAGTGAAGTGAGTTAGTGGCTTCTAAGTAGTTTCTTACCATTACTAGGATTTTTCTGTTATCCAGTTATTATCGTGGACTATTTTTTGGGAAAATGCTAAATAAATAGTCTATCCACCAGTTTTGTACGTTGCAAGATCATTGTTTTCTTTTGTAAAGACTTATATGTATATCTATTCTTGAGCTTGCTATTGAGTCTTTCATATCTAACTTTTTTGAATTTCCGTTTGGATATAGGAGTCATATATAATTAACATGAAATTTAATAATTCTGAGTATGATAAATTCCAGCCTTGCAGGTCTAAGGATCCCTGAGGAGAAACGTGCTGATGTGGGAAACATGAGAAATCATGTTAATAAACATGCGGTTAAGTGCAGCTAAAACTAGGATCTTACTGTGCTGGTCCTAGTTGAATTTTTTTTTTTTATAGACACACAAAACAAAGAGGAGGGAGAGGAGATAGGCTGAACAGTGGTAGAAGATTGCAAGAAAAGAGCATAGCTGTATGGATGCATGTTTAGGTGGGTGGTAACAGGTCTGTGCTGAACCCCTGCTGTTTAGGGAGATTGGAAAATTGCAGTATGTGGGTAATGAAAGAGCCAAGGGAAGAAGTGTTTCTGGCATCATCATGAGTCTTCTTGAATACAGGGAGCAGATTCTGTGATTCTGTTAGAACAGAAGCGTTAGTCTTCACTAGTGATATATTTGCTGTTAATGTCTGGAAAGACCGTGAAGTGCTGAATTGACTTGCTGTCTAGAGGTCAAACAAAGGATATTTCAGCTCAGTTACGTCCAAAGTGTCTAGTTGTATCCCAAGTCATATGGGAGCTCATAGGTTGAAAGTGGTAGCTACACACCTCTGCAGTTGTAAGGCTGTTTTCTTGAATATTTTAAGATAACAGAGAGTAGCAAACTTCATCTGTCTATGACAGTTTGCTCCCACCCAGTGACTTAGCAAGGGGTAGCAAATAGTTTTTGGAATTTTGATAAAACAGAACGATTATTTTGGGGAGGAACACTTTTTAGAGTAGTTTGTCTCAGTTAATTTGAGTTGTGCATGCTATGTAGAACAGATTTTGAGTTTGTCACTAGCTGATGGTTTGTAATAATGAGAGTTGGATCTTTTAGAAAGTGTTCATTCTATAAGAAGAAGAAAATGTGTCTTCTGCTGCAAGGCTGTCTTTTGGTAACTGAGAGTGTCAGGAGATAATGAAGATGTCTGTCAAAGTCAGACTTAAGGCTGAAGCCTTTATCATTGTGTTGTATTTAATTACTAGATACCAAGGTGCGGGTTCATACTGTCTCATTTTATGCCCCTCAGGGCTGGAAATTTAGACCTATTGCCCTCCAGTTTGTTTATGGCCAGTGAAGAAGAGTATAGCTAAGTAACAGTCTGTTCATCTGAGTTTCATAGGCATTTGTGTAATACAACTCAGGTATGTTTATAACTGAATACAGATACTGTCCATGTGGCTTAAAAGTAGTTTTGCTGATACTAACGGGTGTAACTGTAACAGTTCGAAGACTGACTGATGCTGTGTTGTAGGTACTTCACAGTTGTATTCCTAGAGCTCAGTGTTACTGTGACTACCTCTACAATTTTGTTCCTCCCCTTCCCCCTGCCTCACCCTGTCATGAAAATGTCTGTCTGCCTTAGCTTTAAAAGTAATATCAAAATCTTCATATATGTTTCATGTTGCATAAAAAGTGGGGTTGAGCCCCAGGTGAGAGCCATCAGAACAGAAAGGTGATGGTAGCCCAGCCCTAGATCCAGACAGGCAGAGTGATCCCAGTGGCTTTGAAAAACCTTATTCTGTTGTGTGTGTGAGCTGCTGAATTCCAAATATGTGTTCTCTCCCTGCTTCTAATGTACTTTCCTTCAAACACATTTCTTCTAGCATCTGTAACATCTACCAGACACTTTGAAATCTGCATGTGGTGAGTATAATACAGGAACAGAACGTAGATAACGGTAATCTAATTTTATCTGCTATTTTAGGTGGGTCCATATTGTTTGTGCCCTCTATGTTCCAGGAGTGGCATTTGGAGATATTGACAAACTGCGGCCAGTAACGCTTACTGAAATGAATTATTCAAAGTACGGTGCCAAGGTAAGTTTAGAAGAGATGTACTGCCAGCAAGCAGCTTTATTTTATATTTTTACATGTAGTAGAATAACATACATCTTCTCAACTTAATTTTTCTCGTTAATAGCAATTGCAGTGAGGTTCAGGACTAAAAGTGAAATGAAGTTTGTTAATTGTTGTTATACCATTGCTCTTCCCTGCCTCTTTCTTTCTATTTTTCTTACCACGGTTCTCCATAATTTCGTCATTTCTGTTCTGATTTCCCCCTAATTTCCCTTATTTTTTTTGCAGGTGCCAATTACTTTCTTTTGCAGTCAGTTAGTGGCAAGTTGCCAAAATGTGGATAGAAAGTGAAGAGGATTTATGGGATGAGAAATGGAAAGTTAGGTTGATTAAGAAAGTGACAGATGCACTTTCAGTAAGAATTACTTTAGGGTCTATAGCATTGTAAGCTAGAATTCATAAAAAAAAAGGTTGTTGCAAAGCAGTATTTAAGAAAACTCACAACAACAGGGGGCCCTCAACTTGAACTTGAAACATAGCTCCAAATTAGGATGGTTGTAGGTGCATACGTTTTCAATCCAGATGAAAATGATCATATACGAACCATACAGAAAACCGTGGCACTGGGCAGAGGACAGCACCCAGTAATTTGCTAAATACTGTTTCTGTAGCTGATGGGGACAGTGTGGAGAAGCCACATGTATCAGGCCAATGTGAGGGAAGGTGGTTGTACTCCTGCTGTTCTAATGCGTCGTTTGTGCATAGTCAAGTTCATTTCCTGGAATGTCCATTTGTCACGTTGAATACTAAATGAAAATACATAGTACATTTTAAAAAATACATATAATATATAAAATAAATTAAAACACTTTGGGTTGCCTGTGTGCAACATACCTGTATCAGAAGCATGTTCAGCATGGGCCTGTTGAGGCAGTTAGTACTGTTTAGAAATGTTTGTATAAAAAAAAGTTGGAGCAAGTTCCCAAAACCCTACAAACTGTTGTTGCAATGTATCATGCATTTTTTTTTTTATGAACATGAATGATGTGTAGGAGCAGGGCTAAGAATCTGGGTGTATTTCATTATCATAAGGTAAGTGAACTGCACAGATGAGGATTCATGACTCTTGCAGAGATGTAAACAAATGCTGTTTGCTGTATCAGGTGTGGAAATTACAGCTTCCTTAGCTAAATTTCCACCTGCAAAACCAGCTTAATATAATACCCTTTTTCACTTCATTTCTTACCTGTTACGTGTTGGTGTTGCACAGGTAAAGGGTGTGCTTTTAGGGTAGTGTATGTTGTGTTTTGAGATTCTTCAATCACTGAGTTTTCTTTCCCATTGCTTTCTGGTTTTGTTTTAACTCTCTGTGTGGAGATTATTTTCTGTAGGTGGTGCACAGCTTTGCTCTGTATTTAGCGTGTGAGGGATCAAGAAATGCATGCCTGTATATAATAAGTTTGTTTTTTTTTTTCCAAGTCACATTAAGAGATACCAGTTCGCTGTGTTGCAAAGGGCTGTGCCTAAAATGCATGTAGCTGATACCCAAGTGCAGTGTTGAAGTGAATCACAACCTCCTTTACTGATATTTAAGATTCTTTAGTATTTCTTTCTGCATTGTCACGCATTTGCTTCTCAGTCTTTGCTTGTCAAAGGACATGTGTGTAATTATCTGTGCTTTTCAGTCATCCAGAGCACTGCTCTTTTCTTGTTGTTTGTCCTCTGAACTTGTTGAAAATTGAACATTTGCTGAGCAGCAATGTTGTTTTATGATACCTTACTTTTGTGTAAGTAATTGTGCATGAATTGCTTGGGTGGTATTTAGTTGTTGCTCTTAAGGGGAATACGAGACATGGAAGTTCATATAAAAATTCATCCAACATGCTGTTTAGGTTGTTTAAACACAGTTCTGTTGCTGTTTGAAAAAGAAATCAATAGTGGGGATTGGGAAGGGATGAAGTTTGAAGTATTGTCAATTGTCAGCAGCACACTTGGTGTCCGGAGTAAGCTACCTGTTTGGTTTTTATGTGTAAGACGTAAACTATCAAATATTAGGCAAAACACACCTGAAATATTTACTGTGGCATTTTTCACTCTCTTTATAAAGGAATGCAGTTTCTGTGAAGATCCTCGTTTTGCCAGGACTGGTGTATGCATTAGTTGTGATGCTGGGATGTGCAGAGCTTACTTCCATGTGACGTGCGCTCAGAAGGAAGGCCTCCTCTCAGAAGCAGCAGCAGAAGAGGTAGCTATGGATAGAATAAGAGTTGTGTTGAAAGGTTGTGGCGATGGCCTGAAATTGTGCCTTTTTTGCTCACGAAGCCTGAACAAAGTTTTTGTAAATCAATAGCAAGTCATAGGCCGAGTAAAGGGACTGTCCAGGGAGGGTTCTTTGTTTACCAAATTGTCCAACTCTGAGCACCTTTTGAAATGGTCTGGAAAGAGGGATAGAAAAGGTTAACACAGAAGTTGACTTAATAGGCTGTCAGTCAATACAGATGTGAATTCTGACTCTAATTCTTGAACTTCACCTATGATGACATACTTACCTAGGTGTTTATGTGGTATAGTAATATCTCTCTCATAACAAATAGGACTTTCTTGAGAAATTAACTACGTTTCTAATGCTGTTCTTTCATGCATGTCTGCCAGTATTTTCTTCAAATTGCAGTATGGGTATATGACTTTCCTTGTGGTAACATTTATATTAGGAATCAGAATGAAGAGCAAACATTTATAACTTACTGATAACTTTTTAATATCTGTTCTTACCAGTTTTCTGCCTGTAATATGATTAAAGCAATTTAGATTTGAAGCTCCTACTTCTGAATTAGTTTTCATGGTATAAGTACTGTTACGTTGCCAAATTTCATCCTGATATGTATCATTTGGATTAAGCTTGTCATGTTCATAGCTGCACGATTTAACTTCTTACTGCTTTAGGAAGTACCACAGGTAAAGCACAAACAAGCATCACATGCACTATTGACACTGATACTTTTGTTTATGAAAACAGTGGGCCACTAAGTTGTCCTTAAAGGAATCCCAAAATAAATTCTTCTGTGAGATTGATAAATAGGAAGATAGTACAATTACCTCATTGTTGTTGTCATAATAAATTATGTGTAACGTTGAGTCTTCGAACACGCTGTATGGATTTCTTCTAGGTATATGCATTTACTTGCCTTTACACCTTAAAATTTTCTCACGTTTTCTGTAACCAAAATATTTTTAATCAGGGCCTCACAGAATCTCATTTTAGAGTGCTGCTAATTTTTGTAAGTAAGTTGTCACACACTGTGAAATTGTAAGTAAAAATAAAGTATGTTTTTAAGGAAAGCCTGTGTAGATTTTGTAGGTCTGTGTTTTATGGGTGGAGTAAAGGAAAATTTGGCAGGCAAATTATTAATATTTTTATTACTTTATGAAGGAAGACTGCTTGAAGTTCTTAGTCTGTACACTTATGATAACATTTCTACACTTTTGAAAATATACTGGCAATGAAATATACTCTCAAACCATATTTCTTCATGGCTCGGATATTTGTAGTCTGCTTGCAAGGTTTGCAAGTGCAAGAACTTGCTATAAACTTAGAGCCATGATAATGTGCAGATCTGATGGCGCGAAGCATGAAGAATGGAAAAAAAAAATACCGTCTAAGATATGGTAAATCATGTGGGGATATAGCCACCAAAAACATTTGGAAAATCATTTGAGAAAACTGAATATGTTTCAGAATTGCTGATCGCTTGTAGGATATAATGCAAAAAATTACACAGTGAAGCAGCACAAAGTTAACAATACATGCTATGAGTTTACGAATTTGTACGTGGGAATTTCTTCTGCTGTTTCTTCTGGGAATGAGAAACTACAGATTGAACAGCAGAGTTGAATAGTTGGTGCACTTAAAAACGTTTAGGGTCACACAATGAAAACAGTGGAAAAACACTTTGTATGATAAATTACATCAACGTGACAAAATTGATTTAGAAACATACATATTAGCTGTTTTTAAAAACGTCAATTTGAGCATGAGAACTGATTGCCAGAATGTTTATGCTGTTAAGAGCCTTTTGACCTTGTATGTCTTACTTTGTTTTTGTTCCTTCCCCTTTGTTTTCTCTGAAACAGGATATAGCTGACCCTTTTTTTGCTTATTGTAAACAGCACGCAGACAGGTTAGACAGAAAATGGAAGCGGAAGAACTACTTGGCATTACAGTCTTACTGTAAAATGTCCTTGCAGGAGAGAGAAAAACAGCTCTCACCAGAAGCTCAGGTATTGTATTCATGACACAAATGTGTCTATACTAATCATCCATGTTAAACAAGAAAGAAATGAAGAGGATGGGAAATTGTTATTATGGTAGGAAATGAAATGTGAAATATATTGATAGTGCATGGTCATTTAACGAAGCAGTGAATTTGTACATTTTAGTCTCTCTCTGTTATTAGGTAGGAATATCTATGCTTGTCTGACTTGAAAAATCTTACTTTGGTTTTGTGGTAAAAGGTTGATAATTACATTTCCATTGTAATTCATAGATTTTGTTGAACATTTTCTTCAAGATTCTTAACAAAAAAAGACAAGAAATTAGGTATATTTCTACATCTGAGTTCAGTAAAAATCCACTTTTTTTGCTTAGTAATATATTGAACTTGGCATAATAGTTTAGCTTGCCTAAAGGTTTTTCTTGTTAGATCCTTTTTCACTTTTTGTAGGCCTATGTAGAATTTTGTATGCTGGTTTTTTTTCATAGTTAAGATTTCCTAGACAAAAAATTATGTAGGTATGGAAACCGAGTCTGCGCTGCTGGGTGGGAGTTGTCTGCAAATCTTAGGCAAAGTCGATATCCCTATCTAGTGGCAGATCCATGTAAAACTATTAGTTACTGCATAAGCTCAACTGATAAATGCCCTGTTGATGTAAAGGTTTCAGTCCTTCTGAAGGAAGTTATGGGAGAGAAATAACTGCTTTTTTCTGAAGAGAGAGCTGTAGTGTAATGATCAGAAAATAAATCTTCATATCATTAAAATTTTTATTTAAAAAAACATACCTTTCTGGTTCTTCAGAGATCTTTGAGTAGGTGAAAATAATACTAAATTAAAATGACCTGTGCATGTGAGAATGAATATGAGCAAGCTCTGTCACAGAAAAATTTTGAATAAAATATTTCTGTGGGTTTTGTATTGAGCTTTATGTAGCTCGATTTAAAACTGGTTACATAATTCTTGCTGAATACACTCAGATCTCAGTTACGTGAAATGCACCTGTGTGGTGGAGAAATCGCAGTAATATGAATACTACCCAGCATAATGGTAAGTGCAGACTCAGTTTGGGTCCAGAAGGGCTTATTAGCTCTGTTTTCATGCATTTGTTAAGCAGTGCAGATAATGCTGATAAGTTCCCAGCATTTCCCTCTCTTCTTCCTCTTCCCCCCAAACCAAGACCCTGCAGATTTTTTTAATCCAAATTATTTGGATTAAATGCTTAGAAACTGAAAGAATGAATGCTGAAAACTGCAGGTGGAATTACTTAACAAGGTGTCATAGGCACCTTGATACAAATTTGATAACTTGCATACATTTTGTATAACCACTCGATTTCAGTATTGATGGCTCTGGCATTGTTTGAGTTTGTGTTAGCATTGTGTGTGTGCGCCTGAGTTTAAATGGATGGAAACAGACTGGATGCTTGAAAAACACATTTCTATGTCCAATTGTATGTATTGGGATTTTAAGAGGCAATTGAGTTGTTTCTGTGCCTTTTTAGAAATGCAGAACTGTAACGGGTACTTACTACATACTAGAAATGTTTGACTGAGGAGTTGACCCGAAGTGTGTATGATTTCACCCCTTACCTTACCCTGTGTTGTCTGCGTGAGGAAGTTAAAACCCCACCAGTAAATCATAGAATCATAGAATTGTAGGTTGGAAAATACCTCTAAGATCATCAAGTCCAACCGTCACCCCAACACCACCGTGCCTACTAAACCATGTCTCGAAGTGTCACATCTACATGGTTTTTGAACACCTCCAGGGACAGTGACTCCAGCACTTCCCTGGGCAGCCTGTTCCAATGCCTGACTGCTCTTTCAGTAAAGAAATTTTTCCTACCATCCCATTTCTCACGTCCAACTATCTTTGTTAAATTAGGATTTTGTCTAAGAACTAAGAATCTTGAGACAGCTTAGTCTGTTTAAAAAGATTAATTAGTAAATATATATTTATAGTGTGTATATATATGTATGTACATACAAAAGCTCACTTCCACAGGAGTTCATAGGCTTAATTAAGGTTTACAAATACTGAGCTAACACAAAGAAGTATGTAGTTATACAAAGAATTTATCTGGTATTGTGAAAGTGGATTTTTGAGACACGCTTTTGAGGAGAAAGAAATATTTGATGCTTTGTAGCACCAAATAACTGAGCAGGAATAGCTGAGCCTGTGGTCTGGCAAGTCCTGTGGCTCGGGAAAGTAAATCCCGCTAGAGACTATAACATATAAAGCTGTCTAGGACTGTTATGGATTGTTGGAAGATGTTCTACTTTGAAATACTCTTTTTATATCAATAAAGGAAATATACATTCCCTGAGTGAAGCGTATACTTGAAAATTGCTTAAGTCCAAGTAACTTAAGTTCAGGATTTCATTTAGACATTAGTCATTTTAATGCCATCTACATCTGGAATAAAGCTCTAGGTATACAGTTGTATGACATCTTAAATGACCCCAAGGGTTTCAGACTGGAGCATGTAATCAGTAAAGAAGCATCTTAGATGAGGAAACTATAAACCATCCTTGGTCCTTCAAGTGGAGAACAAAGCGAGGCGGTGGCTTTAGGTGGATCTGTTGCTTGCTGCTGTGGGTCCAAGAAAAAAGCCTTTGGGTCAGAGCTGGTCTGCAAGTCACATTGGCCGTGTTTCTTGGTCATCAGTGTTCAAGACCTAATAAGGTAACGTGTGTTAAAGTGTCTGTAGTATTACCTTTAGCGATGCTATTTGTAATCAGAGATGTTCCTTAACCGTAGCGTGTATATATGCACACTTTTTTGCTTTTGTCTCAGGAGTATCTCATACCATATGGTGGGGCAGTTGGATTAGTTTAGTTTCTTCTTTGTGCAGGCAAGTAAACAACTTCAACTGATAGTCAGCTGGAGTTTTGTCTCTGAAGGTTTGTATGTTGATGTCATTTTCTGCTGGAATTGCCACTACACAGAGTTCGCGCAAGACAGTGTTTTTCTACTGTCAGTGACAACTTGATCTTCTGGGGTTGGTCTCCCAGATGGTCACAAATATACAGATGTCATCAACAATACATACTGTGAGCTTCTCTTGCCTACTTCACTTCTGTTCGGATTGTGTTTTTGGCACGTTATAATCAGCTAGTTTAACATATATAAGGAGATGTGGCATTGGGAAAGGAGTTCCTATGAGAAGATGTCAAATATGGCAAAAATGCTATTCATCAACTTCTGTTGCTCATGTAGATACCAATTTAAAGTGTATCTAAATGTATTTTTGATAGGTCAGCCAAGGCTTTTTCCAGCGGTGAGTTTTCACAGTCCCATCAAATTATCATTATTAGAAGGGATTTTCTGAAAGCCAGCAGTCATTTGTGCTGCTTTCATTGGTGGGGACATCTCATTAAGAAACTCTGAATACGTCCAAAACCTAGTGAAAGGACAATATTATTTGTGTATGTGTTTTGAAGTAAAATCAAATATGTGTATTGGTGACTGTTTCTTGACTCATAGTGTTCCAGAATGAAAATAGTGTTAATTAGATCGTGCAGCTTATAAAATACAAATAAATTGCAGAGGTGTTCCAAAAGGATATAACTCAAAATCAATTTTGAATTGTTCCCTTATGTTTTTAATTTATGGAATTCTTTATTGCAGGCTCGAATCAATGCCAGGCTACAGCAGTATCGTGCCAAGGCGGAGCTGGCCCGCACCACCAGGCCTCAGGCTTGGGTTCCCAGGGAGAAGCTACCACGACCACTTACTAGCAGTGCTTCAGCCATACGTAAGCTTATGCGCAAAGCTGAGTTAATGGGAATTAGTACAGACATTTTTCCAGTGGATACTTCAGATACTAGTTCCAGTGTTGATGGAAGAAGAAAACATAAACAACCAGCTCTCACTGCTGATTTTGTGAATTATTACCTTGGTAAGAATGAAAATTGCATATTTTTCTCCATTAAAAAGTATCATTATGCTGTATCTGTACTGTGCTGATTCATTGGCTTTTTAATTTTTCTTGTGTTTCGTTATTGATAGATAAATATGAATTATGGCTTCATTTTAGATCAGGTATATTGTTATTTGGTATCTGTATTTACACAGAAAGGTAGTGATTTTTGAAAAAAAAATTTCAGAAAAGAAGAAAACCTTTCAAATATGAACAGGAGGCAGTGTCTTTGCTAGGAAGGGAGTGGAAGCATAGGTACCTTTGGTGTCGTTTGTTTTTTTTTTCTTGCGTTTTCCTCCCTTTCTGTGTGTAATAGTGTGATTTTGTCGTTGGGACTGGAAACTACATGACTGATCAAAGCTCACTGTTTAAATAACTATGCTAGTTATGCAGCAGAAAGTAAATGTTGTAACTGTTCATTCTGTTCAGTTTGTGTAATAAACCTGTAGGCTATGGTTTTGTGTTTTTGTTATTTTGGTTTTATGCTTTTCATTGCTTCACTTTTTTCAGTGCATAAAACTGGAAAGTATAGCCAAGAATAGTAATGCAATTTTCTTTTAAATAGAGAGAAATATGCGCATGATTCAAATCCAGGAGAATATGGCTGAACAGAAGAATATCAAGGATAAATTAGAAAATGAGCAAGAAAAACTTCATGTGGAGTATAATAAGGTGAAGAAAAAGGGATAATAAACCATTGTACAGTTTTAGTATTGCTGCTGTTAACTTTTATAGCATTTTGCTTTCCGAACAAAATGACTTGGAAAGAAAGATACAAACCATTCTTTGTTTAAAAGTAGTATTTAAAAATATTTTTCCTCTTTTAAAAATATTCTGTGTTCCACTGCCCCCAGCCCCATGCAAGCAGAATCAACTTGTAAAATGTCGGCTGGGCACAAGTTCTGTAACTGACCCCACTGAGAGCTCCGGTAACGAATTGCATGTGGACAGACAGATCCCTCTCATGAGTGAATTGTGTCTTAAGGCCCTGCTTTTTTTCATTCTTTTGAGGCTTTGAGACAACAGAATTTGAGTCCTTTCTTTCTCTCTGTTTTTTTTTTTTCTTTTTTGTTTTGCTTTGTTTTGTTGGTGTGTAGCTCTAGGTTCTTTTTGAACTTGCTTGGAATCCTACTTCGTAATTAGGAAACTAGGATTGTCAGTGTTTGTTTATTTATTTATTTATGTCAGCTTCTACTGCAGTTGTGTTCATCCTAGATTTAGTGACTTAAATTTTTCAGGCTGAAATAATCAGTATTCATCCATAGTGTCCTCGGAGTGTTTTGTTTGAGAACAGGAGATTTGGGACCCATAAATGATGGCATTGCTCTCCCAAAATGTTGCTAGTGTAATTTTTTATTAACTAATCATCATGGTTAAAAAAGTGTTTTTTTAAATTGCATTTTTACAAAATAATTATTTATTTATTTTAATCTTTAAATATTTTTAAATGCAACATAAAAATACTGTGTCTTTTGTGACAGATGACATGCTGCAATTCTTGCTGAATTCAGCAACATATAAAATGATGGTTAGTGATGACAAAAAATAGTGTTACTATTAAATCTTAAACTGTTGGGTGTGTGTTTTAAATAAGAACATACGGAAATGAAGCAGCAGGTCCTTGTGAACTGCCCAAAGATGATAAAGAGAAGGAGATTGTGTGGGGGGCTTTTCAGCAAATTAATAGGTTTTATATGCTGTGTGGTAACTAACAGTTACTTCCAGAAGAAAAAAAATCATTTTTGTCTGCTTGCATCCTTTAATAAATTACATCTTTTTCTGTAAGAGTGAGTGAATGCTCTATGATAATGCAATATAGAGCTTGAATTCATTTATGTGGTTATTTGTTATACTCTTGGTGCTGAAGTAGTGTGGAGAACATATACAAGATGTCACTGTATTTTAGTTTTGTTTTCTAGTTGACTTTATGAAACCTTATACTCAAGCTGAAATGCTTCAGATCTTTACAAGATAGGTGGCTGCCCAGGTTTTCATCTTAGTTCCATTAAATTGCTGAATGATTGCACTGGTCTCAGCTATATTGACATGAGTTTGATTGTTTCTTAATCCCACAATAAAGTAATGCACCCTAGATTGGTAAGAAGTTTAATAAAATTTATTAGATAGTTGTTAGTGGATTTTCATTCCTGTTGTTTTTTTCTTTAACTCTTCAGCTGTGTGAGTCCTTGGAAGAGCTACAAAATATGAATGGGAAACTGCGAAATGAAGGGCAAGGCATTTGGGCTCTGCTGGGTAGAATCATTGGACAGGTTGGTTGGTTTCTCCACCACCACCCCCCCCCCTTTTATAGTTCATAGGCAGACCTGGTTTTCCAAGGATAGGCCTTTTTGTTTCTGTCTGTCACTTCTGTGACCAAATACCTTGATTTGATCAGACCCAGGCTTTACTCTGGGAATAATGTTTCCTGATTGAAATATCTAGACTTCTGCAAACCACCTACTGGGAACTTGTAGCTTAATTTTGTTGTTGTAATAGCAGTCTTGTTTGCAAAATTCTTTCATTTGGTATAACTGATTGACCTGTCATTTGTGATGAACTTTAACATGAAGCGTGAGTTAATCCTACCATTTTTGTCTCCACTTTGTGCTTAGTTACTGTAGGCTTCAAATGATACAATAGCTCTTTATGGCTTTTATAAGATATAAATCTTTAAAACTACAGTATATATGTGATGGTTTTTAACTGGACAAAGCAGAATATTTTGGTGAAATGAATATAAATATCTAGGAGAACAGAAAATCTGAATTACTTCCTGTTGCCAGCAGTTATCTTTGTTCTCATTGATACGCATGGGAGAAAGAAGTATAGATTCTTGCCATGTTTTGATATATGTTTTGTGTCAAAAGTATTAAATGACAACGAACATTTTGGATGTCAGAGAGAGACTGAAATGATTTCCAATAATGATTTTGAGGAAAATTTGACGAAACTGTTCATTGTGAAAATGCAGACATACACACAGTTTTGTTGTGCCCTTTGGTACTGCTGAGTTTGTGCTGCTCTTTAGAAAATAAAGCTTATCCTTTCTTTATGCAGTAGTAGTTCTTACAGTATGCTAGCTTTTTCTGGTTTATTTGTCCGCCTGTCTTTTCTACTTGTGAAGAAAGATTCTCACATAACGTGTCTCTTGAATCAAGATATTTTTTTTTTTCCCCTCCTTTTTAAGATGGCTTTGAGTAAGTATTCACAAATATATTTCCTGGTGCAAATGTTACTAAATTAAAAAAAAAAAAAGAAGAAAAGTTAAGTAGAATTCATTTGCACAGCTTGCATGACATTTTTTTTCCAGTTGGTTGAACAGATGCAGACCCACGGGGCTGCTGAGAAATGACTTTGATAGATGGTTGCTGTCTGAGAAGCTAGCATGCTGCAGATTAGTAGAAACCCGAAGAGAATCTCATCTGCTTTGTGGAGGGCTTGGTCCAATAAGATAATTTTTCTAATTAACCTGTCGAGCACCAGTGTAGCTGGGATGTTGGGGAAAATAAACTGCCCCAGTATTCTTCTGTCGATTTTGTGAATTTGCCTTTGTTTGTTTCAGCTGCCTAGACAAATGCATCCTTGTCCACCCCTCTATTTGAAGCTTGAAGAAAAATTTTAAAAGCTAGTATTTGAATGCATTTTTATTCATTGAATTGAAAAAAAAATTAGTGCAATATTACTTTATCCCAGTATGATTTTGTAATATAAACATCTGTAGTAGCTCTTGTCTGCAATATAGCTAGCTAAGCGATTTTCCACTCATAATTTGAGTCTTGTTCTTGAGACTGGAGTGATATTCCCTAAAATTCTGAAGACTCATGTATACTGCATTTGTTCAAATCCAATAGAAATTGAACATACCAGCAATTTTACGTGCTCCTAAGGAAAGGAAACCAAGTAAAAAGGAAGGAGGAACGCAAAAGACGTCTATACTTCCAGCTGTACTTTATAGGCAAGTAATGAAGTCTTGACAGAATAGATACAATATCTAGTAAGTTATAGTTTCACTAAAATGTTTAGATAAAATTGTTTGCTTTGGTTTTGATTAACAAAATGCTTCACAACTGTACATTTTACTTCTGAAGGCTAAGTTGAACAGTAGTGAAATCTTCACCTTAGCACACATCAGTAAGGTTTGGGGTTTTTTTCTAATATGACAGCAGTGCTTTAAGGACAAAGGTAACTCTTTACAGCTGAAAGAGAAGGGTCATTTGTCTCTGTGATGTGAAAACTTTTAACTGGTCATCTTGTCTTTTGAATGTAGTCATCTTTGTTTAATGATTTTGCGAACACTGCTGCTGCTGTTTAGTTACTGTGGCTGAGTGCATAAAACACTTGTCATAATAAGGATTTTTGCTTTTTGCTCATGGGTGGTCAAATGCTTTGGGATATCTTGTGTTTTAAATTTCCCTATTTCTATTAATTCCCAATAAAATAAAACGTGTTCACTTATTCTGGCATTGTTCCACCTTTTCCCACTCTTCTGTAAGGTGTGAAGCTACTGACTTGATTTTAACTGAGCCAAACAGTGGAACATAGACTAGGATCCCAGAGCATGACTGTGCAAAATACACATACCGTCTTGGATCTTCTCTTGCCACCGGCTGAGCAGCGGCATGGTCTGTCACTTATCTAGAGAACAGCAGCCAGGCCTCCAGCCACAGCAAGTGGGCAGTATCTTGTCCAGCTAGCAGGCTAAATGAAGAAGACGGGTTACATAAGTGAAAGTTAATTCTAGTGCTATGAGAGGTGGAAATCTTGAGCACATGGCAGTGGGCTGAGGATTTGGTGATTTAGACCTGTACACAAACAAATAATAGGAGTCGTACTTTGCTAGTTCTTTTTCATTCAAATCCGGTCATTTAGTTCCTCCCACTCTATAATGGAATCAATGAACGCTTCATCTTTTTGAAATAACTAAAATTTAAATTCCAGTAAAATAATAATTAAAAGGAAATGTAATTTCTTGTATTGGGTAATGTATCAACTCATCAGCACAGACCTATTTCAGGGTGCTTGCATTATTGAAGTAAGCATATGATTGTTAAGACTGATAATAGCAGCATAATTTTCTATTTAGGTGTTTGGATGGCACAGGTAGTATTTTTTTCCTTTTGCCAGTGGTACATTTTGTTGAAATATCAGGTGATTACTTACTGGGTAGAGGTCCTCAGAAAAGAAGATTGAAAGCCGTTTTATTGTTAACTGTATTAGGTGCCTTTTATGCTTTGCTGTGTATAGGTAGAAGCTCCATAAAAAGTAATTGTGCACTTAAATGATGCATTCAAATTGAAGTTGCCACACATTTGTATAGAAACTGGAGAATGTGCTGGGATGTATTGTTTTTTCTTTATGATTTCAAATGTAATTATAATGCTTTTCTGCTACCTTCATTCAAAGTTGTGGAATTTGCAAGAAGAACCATGATCAACACCTACTGCTACTGTGTGATACTTGTAAACTCCATTACCATCTTGGTTGCCTGGATCCGCCTCTTACAAGGATGCCAAGGAAGACCAAGAACAGTTACTGGTAAGAGTGCAGTTGGTGTGTTGTCTTGTGCTATATCTGTACTTAAACATGAATAGACTTGCAGATTCTAGGTGCTTTAGACATCTCTATAATGCAGACTGAACTGAGTTATTTTATTTTCGGGTTATTAGCACTGATATTTCAAGGTAACAAAAATAGTTATAAAGATTTTTTTCATTATTAGGCACTGTGTAGAAATAGATTATAGCTTTAATTTTCTTAGTTTTCAAGTTCATTTGTGATTATTAATGCTGCTGTATAATAATGATAGGAAACTATAGGCTACCTTCAGGAAATGAAAGACTTGGTTTTGTGTTAATTTTAGGACCCAGATATGCAACTCTCTGTCCAGATCTTTGGGAAGATACATGTAAATACTTACAAGTAAACTTTTAAGTAGTAGATCCGTTTATTGCAATATGGGAAATCAATTGGGTTTGCTTCTGTCTTACGGCTCTTCTCTGCAGTGGCAGAAGCATATGCATAACTGTGCTTAAATGCAGTTACATTTACATGAATTAATATTCTTTTTGTGCCAGTGGAGCAGAACAAAAGCTAAGTGGTACAATGGAGGACTGATAATGGGGTAAAGGTGCTGATTTCCAACCTCTCATAAAATGAGTGTGCTGCTGTGTTGGGTTAGCATTCTGCCTGTTTCTACACTGTTTTGAACTGTGTTAGAAGCAGTTATTCAGAAGCAGTTTTTATCTAGCAAGAAGTTAGTGTACAGCATCTCCAGGAATCATCATCACCTCATCTGAACATTAAGGTACCAAATCAGAATAGTATGAGAATTCCCTCTAAAAATACAATAAAACTGTTTTAATTGAGAAAACTTGGTTGTATATTTTTCTTCATATGCCTCTTAATTTTTTTTTAATTTTTTAAATATTTCTATAAAACATCTACTTCAGTCATCTTTTTGTGTGGTTTTGATGATTGTGTGGAGAGCAAGATGGCTGATACATGAAATAAGAGATCTCTTGGTTTTTTTGTGTCTTAGAATGACAAATTCTGGATTTACCCCAGTAAATTTAGTAAATTAATAGAGATTTCCTTTAAAAGCTGAAAATCTCGGAAAGGTTTTCACCATCACTAATATTTTTCCGATGTTAATTTTCCTTGGATTATGCAATGTAGTCTGTGATTTTTGACTTTTCATTATTTCAAGGGCATTCTGAGTTCTTTGGTCAAATTTCCTAAGTAGTTATGTTAAATTGAAGCTTTTTTTTTCTTTTTTGGTAGCTTGTGCATTTGCACAGGAGGTTCTTGATTTTTGTTCTACATTTCAACGAAGCTGAAAAGGCTTACTAAAAGCCATCAGTCCGAAAAGATGTAAGACTACAATTCTCAGTAGGTGTTAAAGGCAAAATAGGTCAGGTTAGGTAGTAAAACTCTTTCATTTCAAAGCTATAACTTCGCTTTGTTGTGAATTTCATGCTTCAATTATATCTCAGATCACAAACGTAGCTTTTACTTCTAATTAGCTAGGGCATATTCTGGAGTGTGAGATTATAGCAGACAAATTGAGCTGTATTGATTGCATTCTTTTCATCATTGGACATGCCTTTATGTATTCTTTTCAGGATCAGTAGAGAGAATATAGAATGGACCCTTGATCTGAGTTCAGGAGGTTTTTCCCCCCTGCTGTTTTGAATGCAAGTTTAATCTTTTGATTAAGCTATGAAGAAAAGTACAGGGTTTTTTTATACGTGGGCCATGTATTTTTCAGTTGTTTGTATAGGGTATAATGGGAACTTACACAAAAAGGTAAAGCAAGAAAATGGGTATAGTGGGAAATATCTTGAAGCATTAGGAAGGTTGAAAGACTTTAAAGTGGTTAAAAATGTTGACTTGAGTCCTCTTTTAAATAGTAAGCAGGAAACAGTTAAAAATAATTGTTTCTTAATATTTTTGCTTTCTATTCCATTATCACTGCTTAATCATTTACTCATAATTGCTATCTTGAGCCTTTGAAAAAGGTTTGATGATTAGTCATACACTTTGTCAATACATATTTATTTAAACATTGGGTAGTTTAGCATGAGTTTATTCCATATGCTTCGTATTTTGTACTCTATTTGAGGATGCTAAATGATTCAGCTTATGTGTCCAATGCTATGTAGATTAGTTAATAGTTATACGTTTTGTCCATTTCGTGCTCAACATTTAGTAGAAATATAAATTACAGTATACAAAAAAGAATTTTGAAATTGTTTAACTAAATCCACTATTACATGTAATGGTAAGAAAAAAATATTTTTTACATTTAAATGCTAATTTGTTAAACAAAGCACAAATTATAATTAGTTATCTCAATGTTTCTAAACATTAAAAGCAGGTAATGATTTTAGTCTTAGTGAAATTGTGGTAAGAGTTTAGACGTGGTGAGCATCAGTGTCTCACAGCTTATTAGAAACTTGTTTCAAGCATTTAACACTAAGAAGTTCCGCTGTTCAAAGCCTGACAGTTTTCTGCAAGGTAACATTTATACATCTTGAATATTTTAGAAGGAAATTGTTTGTAATGTAGTGAGTTCAAAGCCTGTACTCATTTCAGATGGATCTGTTTTGAGAGGAAGAGCATAACAACTGTTTTATGTAATAAAACATGAAAACATTAATTTTTGTCTGCTCTGATGTGGTGCTTTCGAAGTAGACCAGCAGTTCTAATCATAGAGTAAAATGCTGTGGCATACTTTTATTTAAAAATGTGGAAATTTTCAGTTTCTTAGAAATCCTTGTGATTAAACACTAGAATATTATTTGGATTCACATGTTATCATAAAATTAAGTCTTGTCATTCTCTCTGACAATTGGTGTGCTTTTATGCTTCTGCCCATTCTAGATGGGCTGGAAACTGTGTATTTTCCTGGTAGAGAATGATATGAACTGATACAAAAGCAATACAGAAGTATGGACAGACAATACAATGAATCAAAATCTGATTGTGAAATATTGATATTTTCATTAAGAAAATACTTGGCAGCTACCGACAGAGACTAGCTCTTTCTATTGAAATGAGATTACTGAAAAATAGTAATAACTTCTGGTAGCGTATGAGGTGCTGAGGACTGAGATGAACCAAACAAGGACTAAAGATCGTAACAGGCTTAGTGTTTTTTATTTTCCTTCTGGAAGGCCAAGTTATAGTGGTAACTGCTGTGGGGAGTATTGGCCACAGGACAGAGTGAGCTGTGGCGTTTCAGACCCATAGTCCCGTGAACACTCATTCGGTATCTGTATGTTGATTCATATTCCTGACTCCACTCATTCAGTACTGATCCACCACATGTTGATTGTTTTTTCATCCTGAATCACTGGATAATGATACAAAATTATTAATTTCTAGAAGTGTGAGTGCAATATAAAATTGCATATAACACAGATTTTTATGTATTTATCACTTACCCTAATTGAAGGATGTTGGAGGTCGTTGCAAATGCCAAATTTTCAGTACCTTTACTGTTCGAAAGAGGTTCTTCGAAGCTCTTTGACAAACTATTTTTGGTTCATATTTACTGTCTTTTATCTCCAGAATAAGAGCAGTCCTCCTTTTTTCCACTTCCAGTACATCATTCAATATGTGTGATTTATTCAAATTACCAGAGCACAGGTGTCATCTTAAATCTATGGTCCATGTTTCTCAAGGTCAAAGTGGTTTAATTCTTTGCTAACACTGCAAGAAGTGATTTATCACAGAGTATGTGTATGAGACCTGTTTCGTCCTAATTAAAAACAAGCCAAACTAATTAATAACTGTACAGTTTTCCTTTTTAAACACTGAGGGCAGAACTGTTTCCTGGAAGCGCTGCAGTGGTGTTCACTCGGCACAGAACACTTAAATTTACGCTTTTCACAGTAAGCACTGTGTGCAGAGGATGCTAGTTTCCTCCAAATCGCTTCTGGCCTAATGCCCAGTTGTGCTTATAAGAACAAGCGTCTTGCTCGAACCGAGGCCTTTGTATTTCTGTCACACAAGCCACTCTAAAACTATGTCTCATAACACAGTTAAGGCAGTCAAATTCATCTGCAATGTGATAAATGAACAAAACCTCAGTTTTTTCCTAATTTTTGTAGTGTTACCTTTTCAATAAAATATTTTCTCATGTTTTTATCTGGTTTTCTGTCTTGTATAGCAAAGATGTTTTTTGCTTCATTATTAAAATTTCAAAAATGAAAACAGATTCATGTAAAGTTTACCAGTGTGTTGGCTTTGAATCCTGTTTGTGAGATCTTCAGCTTTGTGACCTTTCATTTATTAAGGAATGGTGTTCAGTGTTTCTTCAGCTTTTCTCATCATCTTTTCACAAATTTCTGTGTGCCAGGCCCATCAGTTAAAGTGCATTTAGATTTTTTTGATGTGTAAAGCTGCAGCGTACAGAAGCATCATAATGTCATTGTTTGCACTAATTTTTTTGCAAAATAATGGGGTTTTCTCTCTACGGTTTTCATTGCCACTTCACCAGAAAACCACCCCATCTCCAAACTGTCTCTCCCCTTTCTGTTTTCTCAGTGGTGTAGGTGTTCACTTTTTCACTTTGTAACAATTTCTGGGTTAAAGGCCTCATGCCGTCAGTTTCTAAAAATTCATGGGCAGAAACCACTCTTTGGTCTTTGAGTGCTTACTAAAGCCCCAAAGTCAAGTCCCATTAGAGGTTCACATGTTTCTTGAAGCTGTCCATACTCAAAAATCTATTCATCACCAGGCAATGCAGAAACATTTGCATCATGCAGTTACACAAAAAGTGTTTCAGTGTTAGCCTGGACCATTAATAATTTTTGAAAATTAATAATAGGTATTCATTTTCACTTGCTGTTCTTGACGCTTTTGCTAGTGAGTTGAGACTATCCGTTTGCTTTGTGAGATGGGAAGGTATCACCGTGAAGGTGGTGGGGCACTGAAAAAGGTTGCCCAAAGAAGTTGTAGATGCCCCCTCTCTCGAAGTGTTGAAGGCCAGGCTGGATGGGGCTTTGAGCAACCTGGTGTAGTGGAAAGTGTCCCTGCCCATGGCAGGGACGGTGATACTAGATGGTCGTTAAGGTCTCTTCCAACCCAAACCATTCTGTGATTCTATGACTCTGTTTCTGGTACCATTGGTTCTTATACCAAGTCATACAGAAAACACAACAAAACCATGCAGTGTTTTTTCTTGAGTAGGTTATTAGCGCTTAATCATAGACTTTCTGTATTATTAAAAGGTTTCATATTATCACTGACATTTCTTGATAGATCAAACATTTCCAGTAATTTTTAGTAGAAGGCACATTTTAATAGTAGACATATTATTGCCTACTACAGATTTTATCTGAGAGTCTAGATTAGGCAATTCCAGACTGAAAACAAAACAAAACCTGTGTACAGAAGTTGTATCTTTGACAGCGTTTCTTGTGTTAATTTGCTTGTGCTGCATGCCAATGCTTGCAAATTTAGAGGTAGTCAAAAGTTGTTGGAAGAGTTGGAAAGATGACCAGTTGTGGTAGGTTCACTATTCACTGATTGTCCTTAAAGAGGTGAAATTAAATGAGTGTGACTTTAGCGTAGCCAAAAGAAGGAGGAGGAGTCATATGTCTGCTTTCAATAAATATATTTGGATTAAACAGCAGAGTGGGAAAAGAGTTCTTTAAACTCAAGAACCATCTTGAAATAAACCATAATAGGAGCTGAAAGTTAGGAGATTGTTTCCAAGTCAGAGGAGTGTGTGTGTGTCTGTAATAGCTTTTCTGTGGGCCCTATGGGAGCTACCAACCAAACTACATTATAGTTGAAGCTTGACTGCTTTGTAATAGGCTTCATAAGGCGTGGTTGCCTGTGATAGTAGAGGCTGTTCCAGTAAATCAATAGGTTGCTTGTAAGTTCATGTTTATAACTTTCCTTTTTTCCCCTCACCTTTCATTTATTTGTGAAGTTTTATTCTGTGATTCCACCCCAGTCCCGTCCCCATCATGATATAATTTTGCAGCTTGGTTTTTGTAGGTCTAGCTTTTTTCTGCTTTTGATTGCTGAGACAGTTGCACCACCTGTTTCAGAGTAAGCTTGGTCATAAAAATGGAATTTCAGGAACTTGTATGCAGTACATTATCTGTTGATTGAGATGTTTCTTGTCTTCCTCACTAACATAAAAGTTAAAATATTTATTTATATTTAAGTAGGGCCCTAATGAAACTAAGGTACTTTACTGATCTGCATAGTTAGTTTCTGTACAAGTGTCTGAGCTTATGTAGCAGTGTCTTTCCCTTTTAACACTGCAGAGCTGAAAACCAGGAATTATATCAATTATAGGTGTAAGGGGTAGATCCAAGAGACTGGGTTACCAACTCCAAATGTTGCTGTAAAAGCATACTACTGTTTTTTTTTTTGTCTTATAAAAATTCAATTTTTTTAATGCTGCTCTTTGGTTGTAGAATGCTTTTTTTTTAATTTATGTGTAGTACATATTTTTACCGTAACAGTGGGGAAAATAAACTTTTTGTAAGAATTGCTCATCACAGTATTTTGGAACACTTTCATAGCTATTGCTTACATCTGCATAAGCAGATCATAGTAAGTACTTCCAGTTGTGCTTTCCAGTACCTAAGTTAATGACATGACTGATGCTGCAGTATTAGGGAGGGTTGTGGTCTCTGATGCTTGCCAAACAGAAAATCTCCTTAGAGTTTTGAGCTGGACAACTTGAAGACAATGAGTCATATAAAAGTAAAGAACACAAAGTAACCTTCAGCTAAGCAGACACACAAAATTTTGAGGGAATGCTGTTATCTCTAAAGCTTCTCTTTCCTGTTAGGTCAATGGAGAGCATTTCTCCATAAAATCTTACCATAATAGTAGTCTGTGTGCTTTTGTTTTACTGCAGTGCATGTGTATACATATTTGTGTGTGTTTATGCACACAAATTTATGTAATCATAACTGTAAACAGTGACATATTGTGAATGTTATTATACCTTATATTTTTTTATTGGTTTTAGATTATAGTGTCCTAAAGAGACCTAGAAATACTCACAGGTCCTATGTCTGTAGCGAACTGAGGTTTGTAAATAGCAGGAAGAATAGAGTATTACACACTTATATGCTGGCCCAAAACTGTTTGCAAAGTATAAAAACTGCATAAACCGACTTCCTTGTGTTTTGGCTAATGAAGTCTCCATAGTTACATGAGGAAGGGGAGAGACTGCAATCTGCCCTGTAGTACTTCTGCTTTTCTAGACCAGCAAATACTTCTAGCACTGGCATGTGTCCTATTTCCAGTGGTCTGAAGTGCTTTAGAGATACGTGATTAATCTTCATAACATTATGATGTAGCCACAATTATCTTAATTTTACAGATGGAAAAATTGGAGGAGAAAGGTGTTGCCTTAGCCTAGGTTACACTTGTAAATTACGCAATCCAGGATTAGATCCCCTCTAGTTTCACTTGGTAGCCACTGGTCTGTCTGGCAGACCATGATGACTGCTGTTGTTTTCTGGTATAGCCAGGAGAGATCTGAGATAATACTGCTTGAATTAGTTTGAAAGAATTAGAAAGCATGGAATGTTGATGGCGTTGATCTTGTGTCAGATCTTACTGAAGTTCACAGGAGAGAAATTATTCCTGTTGAATATCTACATGTGGTGAAATCAGCTCAGACACAACGTACATACCTGACTTTGTGCTTTTGTTTAGATATGTGTATGACTTCTTGTCACAAGTGTGTGTTAACATTTAACATCAAATAATTAAATACATGTATTTTGCTTGTCTCCTTCCAAAGCAAATTTGCTCCTTTGTTTAGAGAATTTTAATGTGTGTATCCCTGTTAATGCCAATTAATAGCAGAACATAAGGTTGGGGGTTTTTTTGGTAGTTAATATGACAACAGAGATGAGCTGGAATTTGTTTGAATGGATTTATAGTTTTTTTGAATTGGAAGTGTAATGTGAGAAGGAATTAAAAAAAAAGGCTCTTATCAGTGGATATAATATTTAAGTTTTCATTAACATATTTTTAGTTATTTTCTCCAAGTAAGACAGTTTGATGAATTCCTGTGCTATTAATTCTGTCATGGAGTTTGTTAATAGCCTTACCTTAGCATCTGTTCACTTTTGAAGTTCTAATTGTGAGTTTGTACTTTTTCAGAAACTCAGTAGGCATTGTTTTCAACTTAGTGTTCAGAGTTTGTTGATATACGTCTCTAGCTTGTGTATCTTTAATTGTCTTCACTATTTTTGGGGGGATTAAAACCCACTCCCTTGGAAAATACATATTAAAATTGATTTTCTTAACAGACATTTCTTCTAAATCTCTGCCACTAAAGACTGTTCTCAGAATGAATTCAGCAGCGTGTTGTTGTAAAGATTAAACTGCAGCAGCAGTTACAATAATGAATACATTACAAATCAGTGGGCACCATTAAAAATGGGGATATGGTAGGATGCAAATTGTGAAATACAGCACATCTTTCTTGAAGGTTAAGTCCTACGTTCAAAGTCTCGGTTTTCAAAGTTTAAATACTGTCAAAAAAACCCAGCAATAAGAACATCTTGCCCATTTTTTGCTTAGTTGCTTAAAATATTATATGTTTGAGGGACTTCTTTAGGTGTCCATTGAGTTTCTTGACCTTTGATTTTGTTTTAAACCCAAACACTTCAATATGTTTCTTTTTTTTTCTGATGTGACTGGAGTTTTGAATAGAAAATCTTCCACTTTGCAGGCAATGCTCAGAGTGTGACCAGGCAGGTAGCAGTGACATGGAGGCTGATATCGCCATGGAAACCTTACCAGATGGGACCAAACGATCAAGGAGACAGATTAAGGAACCAGTGAAATTTGTTCCTCAGGATGTGCCACCAGAACCGAAGAAAATTCCAATCAGAAACACGGTAATGATGGTTGAGTTGTTGTTATGCAGCTCGTATTCATAATAGCTTTGTTTAAGATGACTTATGTTTTGGACATTCTGAATTACGGGATTTCAATTTGACTGATGTTGTATTTCTGTTATAAATTCCCTTTCCTCTGTTTAATGCTTTATTACTACTGTTAAATACATAGTTTTGCTGAAGTAAAAAGCTGGGAAACGTGGTACTGAACTGAAGAGCTGTATAAGCTTTTCCTTCTACCTGGGTCATGAAGTCCTCTGTTAATTGCAGAAAAAGGGAAAATTCAGTTTGCACTTAAACTTAGACTTTACAGCTGTTCTTCACCTTAGTAGTAAGGGAACTTTGTTCTTATATGCGAAGATTTAAATATATCAAATTCCCAATTACAGCTGTAAAGCAATTAGTCGTTTCCTTATGTAGAGGCAACCTACAGACTGACTGCACATTTTGTGACTGTCACAAGACCCTTTTATTTCAGTTTGTTTAGCTTCCTGGTCTTACTAGTCATTGTACTTTTTCACGAACTTTCCTGGTGGGTAGTTTTTTGAGAAGAGAAGGAAAAGCTCGTGCTTCCTGTACTGACAAAATATCTAGCATATTTCTTTCATTTGAAAATAGAACTTTTTTGTTAATCACTGTGCTCTAATCCTTAAAATTTTGCTCTCTTACTTGCTCATAAAAGAAGATTTTTCATGTGTAATGTCACATCACCTATAAAATGTACAGAAAAGTATCACAGGGCTTTTAGGTCCGGTTTAGGGAATAAGTAGTGTTTCCATGACTGTTTGGCCGTGAATGGTAATTACATATAAGCTGGTGGTTCATCGTCCAGTATACTACTTAGTATTAGGAAATACTTAAAGCCTCTCGTGTTAGGGCTAGACATATTTCATCTCATGCAGCACAACTTTGTTTTCCCCACAAAGCTTTCCAGACTTTTATGCTTGTACTAGCAGATACCATACTTAACTCTTCGGAGCACACGCTGATAGGATTAAGCAAGTATTTTCCTGACCTAACCTTAAATGTTTGCCTTAATTAAATTTCGGTATATTTTGAATGTTTAGGCCATAGCTTTGATTTACCTAATGGCTTCCTTTTCGTGGTCTATGACTAAGAAGAACTTTAAGAATGGCTCAAGCCAAACTGATTAATTTAGCTCAAGCTATTAGGAGTGCGAGTAATCCAAAATTAAATTTTGTGAATAATTGAGAACCTTTCTGTAGGGGAGAAACTTCTTTTTATTGCTTTTTCTCATTGAGGGAAAGTTCCCTTCTTCCCTTCTTCCCTATGTGTAAGAACACATAGGTTCTTACAGATGTCTGGGAAGGCTGAACTGGCTGTCATCACACTGTTGTTCACACAGAAAGAAGACTTACCTGGTGTTCCTGCCCTTTGCATCTCCTCTCCCCTTTTTCTTCTTTCTCTCTCTCTTTCCTCTTTTTATACCTAGTATAGTGGTATTAGAGGGTGGTAAATCATGATTATGGGACTAAAGAGAACTAAAATTCTTGTAGGATACACATTCATAGTAGTAATAGACAAGAGAGTGATATAAGGCATGTTACAGACATCCATAGGAAGACAAGACTGGTTTGTTCTAATGCCCATGTAATAATTGCCAAGCTGCTTCTGTGCTAAATGGAGAGAAGTTTGATTGCTCTGAAGGGTTCCCCTCATGCTGTGACACTGCCATGTACTACACTGGTGATTTGGCACCTCACGTGTGGAGTGCATCTACACACATTGTGGTGTGTAATGTAGAGATTAAATTTACTTAGAGTGGACTAGCATGTTGGTACAGCACAGCATTGCACCATGGAAGAATTACTGCTGCCAGTCTGAGAAAGACCTTGTTCTTCTGCTTGAATTTTTAGGCTCTCTTTCAGTTCTCTCCGGTTCTCTGCTTCTCTACAGCACATGGATTTACAAGATAGCATCTTTGCTGTCCTGTGGGCAGGGCTCCTCTGTCAAAGTTATCTCTGCTCTTCGCTTTCCCATAGCTGCTAGCTTGTTGTTTGCTTGTTTGTGGTTTTTTTTTTTTTTAATTTTATTTCCTGCTGTCTTCTACTTAACTAGGAAAGAGAAGGTTCACAGCTTTGACACCTGCTGGATTTCTTTCTCTGAGCTAGGTTTAATTTCTTCGTTTCAGCTCTTTCATGATCTTGGTGCCTTTAGGCTGTATAACAAAATGAAGATAACAGACCTCTGAAGACTTAGTAGATATTTCCTGACAGTATGGGATTCCCACTTACCTTTGCTATGAACCTGGGAAAGCTGGTGTTTGTTTTGGTTTGTTTTTTTTAGGAACAGAATACTTCTTAATTCATTAGTTCTGGGGCTGCCTGTATATTCGAAGGAAGAAAACCTGACCTTGAACAACTCCTCATATGGAGTGGAGTCTGACTACACAGAGGACATCTATGTGGTGCATTTCAACAACGACTAGATACTTGTTCTGTCCTTTGTGTACTCACTGCTCAGATCCTTTAAAAGAGTTTAAAATAAAGAAGAAAAAATTGACAATTAAAAAATATACTGACTTCACAGTCCTCTCTTCTGGGTGGACTGGGCATGTTGTATTCAATTTAGTTTTATTTTGGAAGGAATTGATAAACCCGCTTAGCTAACAGTGTGTAATCAGCCTTGCTTACAGTTATAATCAACAAGTACAATTATAGGACTGTTGAATTGTGTATCTGTTTCTCTTAAGGATATTTCCATTTGTTTTGCATAAATTTATCTTGAATTGATATAATTGAAAGAAGGTTTTTTTGCCACATACCTAAGAGAACAGAATGCATATTACATGTTTGTATTGCATTGTAGTTGTTTTTTATAGTTAACTCTTCATTACTTTGTTGATAGTAATTGTGGGTAAGCCCTAATATTTTATTTTTATAAAGTTGCATTAGATGTTACTGATGACAGTAATAGCTGGTATCTATGAGACATTTTATACAAATATATGCTATCTATATGAAAAAAAAATTCATGTTAAATTGTACTTTCAGAATTGACATTTTGCAGTCAACTTGTTCTGCAGTTCTGGTTTGGTAACGTTGATTTCAGAGATGATAAAGCATACCCCCTTTCATGAAAAACTGCTTTTTTCCTTATTTGTGATATTGTTTTTTTTTTTATTTCTGTCTGCATGGGGTGTACTATGAAGAGTAAAAGGCCCTTTTAGAAGTGTTCATAATTTTACCATTGTTTCTTGTTCCATGTAGTTATGGATGTGTACTTAAGTCCTGTAAATTTTTTTTCTTTAGTTTCTTTTTGTTATCCTTTGAAGCGCCTCAGTTCATTGATGTTGTGGATTTTCTTTTCGGTGGGTAAATTGTTTCTTGAAGAAAATAGTGGTTGTTTTTTCAGCTTTAAAAGTAACCTTACAATTTCCTTTTGTTTTGCATTATTGCTAGAAATAATAAGTACTTCTAATTTTAATTTCTGTAACCTGTAATATCTCTCCTCCTTTTCTTTTGTGAACTTAACAGTTCTTTTCAGGTTTTTCTCATCTTAAGTACTTAGCCTTACATCTATGTCAGGATACTCTTAGCAGAGATTTAGAATGGGATGCTCTGCATTATTTTGAATGAGGTGCCGTTTCTTCATATCTTCAGTCTACTTGTGCAAAAAGCTGTGCTAATAACTAATTACTGGCTTGGAAGACCTGTGAGGAATATTAATTTTCCAACTCATTGAGAGGAAGGTGAGACTGTTCAATGAAAATTCAGGTTTTCTTCTAGGGACTACATTGTTCAAATCTTAATTCAGTCTAATCTTACATCAGAACCATGATGGCCAGAGACCTGTGGCAACTAGACTACACTAGTTTCACAGATTTTACGTGTTATCAGTTTCCTTCTGTAGTTTAGAAGTGTGAGAGAAGTAAGACTGAAGCAGGTTATTGAGAGTCAGGATGGTGCTTCTTCCTCATGCAGTTCTCTACGTTAATTGTGTGCCAGGGCAGTGTTTTGCATCCTAATGGTATATAAACTTTTTAAAACAACCCTGTGAAAACTCTATAGTGTTTCCATCTCTTAGCTTGCAAAAACTTTGGAGGGTATTTATACAAAGAAGAGCAGTTTTTTCAGAGAAAATGGGAGGACAGAGAGAAAGTCCTGCCATTTGGACTGCATTGTTGTGGCGAGAGTGCCTATCGTATTGTACCTTGAAACGTAGCTGAAGTTTACAAGAAGACCTTCCTGACTGTAAATTTTATGAGAAATACTGTGTAAGAGAATGTACTAAAATGCACGAGGGTAAAATTAAACATGTAGAATTCTACTCTGAGTCAGGGTCTATACAAATTATAAATGAATGTAAATAGACAAGACATCAGGCCTTTATACTTTAATCTGTTGTATAAGGGCTGTATTTGTGGGCAGAATTTAATTCACTGTTTATGCTTATACATTTCAAGCCATATTTAGTGATCTTTTAAACAATTTTCTGAATTTCAGTGAATAACTCTTTAGACTTACTTTATTTAAAATATGTAATCTTTGTAATTCCGATTTCATACTTGTCTGAGCTTCACAAGTCATTATTTCTGCTGCTAGTTAATTTCAGAGAAATTAATAGCTAATGATTAGCTAATGGCTAATAGAAATCAATAGCTAATCTGTGTAAACCAGTAGATGTCTATAAACACTTTTCTGTATTTGTTAAAAACCTGAAGATGTATTTTAACATTTGCTTTTCAGAACTGTACAGTTTTTTCATATTGGATATTATTATTAGGAAGATTAAAAGTGTGCAATAGTCTGTTTATTTGGAAAAAATTTTGCAGATAGTGCTTTACAGCAGGAAGTTGAGAGATTAATGCTTTTTTCTTTACTTTAAAATTTCATTAAGTATGCTTTACCTACTGTCTGTGCTGTCATCTGGAAGTGTAATGGAATTTCTGTAAGAAATGTTGAATACCTGCACATCTTCTAAAGCAATATTGTGCAGCTGGGGCTAGCTGTGTGCTGTAAGAGGTGGTAGGGGATGCGTTTTCCTGTAATTCTGGTATATGCTTTGAAGTTAAGTAGTTTATGTTGTTGAACGTTCCATCCTCCAACAAATGCTGTCAGACCCTGGTACTCTTACTGAGCATATTAGAAGGTGGTATGGGGTTTTTTAATGTGGAAATTCCGTTTTTTGTTCCTTTCTATTGCAAGGAAGTATCTTGCCAGTGTTATAAAGGTGAAAAAGGCTTTTTGGAAAGGCATTTTGAATTGTTTAATGAGGGATTTAAATAAAACCTTCTGATCTTCTGATACCAAACTTACTTTCGTTATCTAAAACCTGGAAATCTGATAGCTTTTTTTCTGTAATTACATTGTATAAAATCAAATGAGCAGACAGTGGTTTTTCTGTGTAGTAGTAAAAGGTGTGTGTTTTGGGGAATGAATTACTAGCCAACACTATGCTGTGCATTCTTTGGAACATGGAAGAAAACAAATATGTGCCTGAGGGGTGGTGATCTAAGTAGATTCGTTTTAAAAAATGATAATAATAAAAAAAACCTGACAAAGCCCCTACAAAGTGATTTTAGCTCACAGAGTTGTGTTTACTGCTTTTATTTTATGAATAAGTACTGTTATTTAGATTAAATTATTATTTCTTGCTTTTGTTTCAAATAGGAAAAGATAGCAGAGGAATGATTATTTTTTGTCTTACAAAGTAGATTAAAAAATAAACAGCATTGTTATATTGTATGTAACTGAAGCATTTCCACTGAAGTGCTTTCCAAACATCTATTGTGTAACTTAATTATGTGATGTCATAGATACAAGTTTTGAATAAAAGATGGCTACAGGAGGAAAACAGAACATAAGTTCCAATTTGAGTGTAAGTATCAGTGTTTCATAATAAACAGCAAATAATTCAAAAACACTTGTCTGTAGTTCTCAGTCATCATTTTAACTAACATTGTCAGTGATTGGTCAATTCACTTAAATACGACTGCTAAATGACCTGGAGGACCTTTAAAGCAACTGTCTAATAGTAGTGTTTTTGACATTTTTCAACTTAAAAGAAGTTGCTGTCAACTGAACATTAACGCTCTGGAGCAAAATAATCAGGACTTACTCAGCTTTCTGAAACTTAAGGTTTTCATTGTAAAGAATGTTATAAATTACTTTTTTTTTCTTCAACACTGAATGTAAAAGCTCAACTGAGTCTATGACATGTCAATACAAACATAAAAGCTAGATCAATCAGCCTGCCAAATACATGGATACATACTAGTGTAGGACTCTGTCTTTTGGCTTGAGGTCAAATTTAGAAAGGAGGAAACTAATATAAATTGATGCAGCTCTTCCACAATACTTGAAGTGAATGGAGTATATCAGAGTTTTGCTTTTGGCTTTTTTTTGTCGGTTTGGGGGTTGTTTTGTTCGTTTGGTTGCTTCTTTTTTTAAGAAAGCGGGGGAAAAAGCCCATAGATGAAAGATCACTTCTTTGTGATGTAGCAAAGACATGAAGAGATGGACATATTCCAAATGGTATTCCATTGGTGTAAATACAGACACCTCTGTAAGGAAAGCTAACTAGCATATCTGTCACTTCTGCAGATAAGTGCATTTAAGTTCAATTTTCCAGAAAATAATCACTTGTTTTAACAGCATCTGCAAACTGACTTTTTCTGGCCTTTTTACCTTCCCACTTCTGTTTCAGTTCTCCAAAGGTGCGTGCTTTGAAGGAAATTAGTGCTGGAAAGCATGTAAAGTAATCCTGCTAGTTCTCAAATTCTGTTGTATGTTTAAGTCTTAGAAACAGGAGTTTCAAATTAATTGCCAGATTCAGTGATAGCATAGCTTGACAGCAGGAATGTTGCAAAACTTTTGCTTTTCTAGAAAATAAAAGTTTGAGAGTGAATGGAAACTAAAAAAAAAAAAGGTGGAAATTGTAATTCTGTGTAATGAAGCTTCATGGTTGACTTGTTTCCCTTTATAATCATATTTTGATTTACTGCTGTTTCTTTTTGTCTGACAGTTCCCTTTTTATTACTGCCAGCTTTCTGGAAAATGAAATAAATATTTCAGCGATATATTTTGAATAGTAGTGATATGTACCATTTAAGGTATTCACTTTGATCTGTATTGAGCGAGTGTGCCATCTGGTGTCTGTGTAGCTGTCCTTTATTTAAAATAATTTTATGCCTGTGTGGTGCCATCAGTAGATTTTTTTATTATTATTGTTTTTAACCTGCCTTTTAACAAAGGAAAGGAAGTCAAAGGTTTTTTTCTGCAACTGGCTTGATTATAACTTTTTCATTGGGAAAGGATGTTTATAACATTGAACTCTTAATAAGGGTTGGGTGACATCATGGCTTAAAAATTGCTGTCTTAGCAAAAAGGTCATGGTTTGTGTTTAACAGGAGAGAGATCACATTATCTGTGCAGTTTCAACCTGTGATTGTTTTCTCAGGTGTTTGAAAATCTGTAGTTTGCTTTATACATGCTGTTGATGGTTAGCACAGTGATTTCATTAGGTTACTTTTTTGGTAGTAGTGGAAATTTTCCCAGTTCTGTTTTCCGAGAGTGTTCTGTTCTGCTGATGTTTCTTATTAGGGTCGTCATCTGTTCTGTAGTCATGACTCCTTGCCACAAGCTCTTTGTTTGGAATGATTCCATAGCATTCTGATACTGATTTCTTCTATTTTTTTTGTCTTTAGATTCTTGTTAACAAGTGTATTTTAAAGGCTGTATGACAGAGAGGGTTGGGGTTAGGAAGTTTTTGATATGTGCAATATGTATCAATGAACTATAATTTGGTACATGGTAGAACTGTGGAAGGATATCTTTAATATTAGTGTGTCAACTATAAGGTGACATAAGATAAAAATAAAAATGACTGAAGCATTCAGTTAGGAAACAAAGTTAAAACACAGTTGCAATCTTATGCTGGCCCTCTTTGCTGTGTATTTCATGTAGCTGTGTGTCTTTCTAGGGCAGCTACCATAGCTGCAGGTCAGTCAGGGAAACAAAAATATGTGCTATTTCAGAGAAGAAACGTGAGATTTGCAGATCTACAAAAATCAAAGCATCTGAAGTTCTTCACATTTGGCCCTCTAATAATTACAACAAAAACCAACAGCTACAGGCTTCTTATGCAATAATGAAATTATAGTACGAATAGTTTTGTCAGTTGTATCTTTAGTAATGTAATGAATTTTTAATGTGAAATCTGTGACTGGTTTCAAATTATTTATATGAAATACTGAGATTGAATACTCAATTTATTGAATACTCGAATGAAGAAGAAATGAAATAAGTGACAGTATGAATTTTTATCCTTCAGGAGCACTTCAGTACATGCTCGGTATTTAACAGGAGCATATACTTGTGACTCGTGGGAACTGCCTCCCCACTTTTTGTCAGTTGACGAGTTCTGGATCACGTTGGTTTTCCTTTTCTTCCAGCTGACAAAGCAAAACTGCTCCAAGAGAACGTTCTGCCTTCTGTTACTGTCTTTGGATGAACAGGTTTAAAGCATTTGTCTTCCAGAGTCACAACAACGTGGTTTGGCGACAGCCATGGTGGTTTTGGGTCCTGCGGGCACCCATTGAGTCGTGTTCAGTTTTCTGTGTTCACTCTTGGAAACTCACATAGCAACTTGTTGCACCTGTGAGTGATGGTGAACAGGCTGTTTCTTTGCAGCTTTGCTTTGCCCCTTTGTTTCCCTCCTTGTTTTGCAAACGGTCTGTTTCCTGTCAGAGAGTGTAGGATTCATCCCAGGCTTTATTTGTCCCTTACAGATGTCTTTCATTTGTCTTGTGGAATTTATTTTTCTGATAATATTCAAAATCTTGCAGTCAATGCATTATCTAATCTTTTTTATTGTACATGTGTTTCATACTGTTGTCCAGTTGTTACTGAGTTGCTTATAAATAACTTGAGTGTGAAATTTAAGCATTCACTTCTAGCTTCTCCACATCCAAAATGGAGACTCCCACTTCAGTCTTTCTTCTCCCACTTTTGGGTTGACCACTGGTGATCACATTTTCCCTCAGCATTTTTCATTCCATTTTGGACAGGTTTTTTTAACTGATTTTTTTTTAAGTGTCTGGAGTACACTACTTCCTTCCAGGTGTTGGAATCACATTATCCCCACACCTCTACTGATTTCTTGTCCAGTTATCTTCTAAAAATGTCACCTCAGATCACTCATGCATTTATCTGCTTCATCACTGATTATTCCTTTTTTATGTCAGAAGTCTGTGTTTCAGAAATTGTCATCTATGTCCTGATTCTTCTAATTCCCTAAGAAGATACGCAAGTTTCTACACCGTGACAGTAGGATGCTGCACAGCACAGATGGGTACTTTTGTGATACAAAACACGTCTGAAAGAAACTCAGTTTTTAAATTTATCTTTCCCATGGCTATGGAAGTGTATGCTCTAGTTCTCCTAATTTCTTCTTTTTTTTGAGACATTCACTAACATTCTTTTTTAACTGTGTTTTATTGCTTACATTATATATAATAAAATACTATATATTTTACAGAATATTTTAATAACTATCAGATCATTAGAAATTAGATTAGACAAGAGGCAAACAGAAGTTGGATTTTTTTTGCTTCTCTTCAGGTTTGATAGCTGTTGGCATGTCGTGGGCATCACTGTTTCTCTATAGGTAGTCTTGTAATGTTTTGTGTGAATTTTTAAAATGTTGAGACAAGAGGCAGTGGGGGAGGGGGTCCAAATTTTGAGTAGAAGGTCAGAAGTTAATGAAATAACTTCATGGTATATGCTTTAATACTGTGGGATGATTCTGTAACTTGCACAGGTGATAAGCTTTGAAGTAAAAGACCAGAAGAGACGTTGTTAATCTTTAGGTTTCATTTACCCAAGCATTACTCTTTTCTGAGGAAGAGCATTAAGATTGCCGTGAAGGCTAAACCTTAGTAAGATGTACTCAGAAAAGATGGCTTGCTTTCACCATGATGTTTTCATTGAATCAAAGGGCTCAGTCTCTTTACCTGAGGAACATCATCATATGGGATTTTAAAGAGTTGAATTAGAAGTCGGTTCACTGACCTATAGAGTTGTTTTTTTCTCCTCAAAATGTTATGGTAAAAATGAATCCTAGGAAGGATTTAATCTATTTTAAAATTTTATTATTTTTAATTTTTTCATTGGGTTTTTTTGTTTGTTTTGTTTAAAAATACTTCCATTTTATGCTTGCATCTTAATTTTAATTCATTGATCTTTCTTGGTCTGCTCAGATTATTTTGGGATGTATTGCTAATGAAATAAGATACTTTATTTTTCTTTTTCATTTCTGTTCAGTGTAAGATGTGTTCTTTGTGGCACAGCAGCTAGATCTTTTGTTTCTTTATTTCAAAAAAGAATAGCTTTTGACTTGATTTTTTAACAAAAAGAAGTTAATGCAGTTACCTTACCATTCTAGTAGCATGCCCTCTAGTAACCTGTTGATCTGTTACGGCAAAATTTGATAGAGGTATGTATGCCTAAGGTAATTAAGCTCTTGGGTATTTGTAGAGCAGCTGGATGGGAAGGATGAGTGTGGAGTGAGGAAGAGATTTTAGTTGTGAGCTCAGTTATCCTTTGCAGTTGGTCTCTTGCAGTCCAGTGTAGAAGACGTGTAGTTTGGAACCTGTCCCAGTGTGTCCTCACTTTAACTGGGGAGTGTGAGGAGAACTTTGGCATATGGTGGGAGACATGGTTTGAATAGAGTAGAGGATAGGTTAAGAAGTCACTAGAGAAGGAGAAGAATAGGACTATTATGGTATAGTATTAGGAAGTCAAATGTGACTAGTTCAGCTGTTTCTAGCATCTGTTAATTTATTTATTTTTATTGTTTAAGGGCCCTATTTCTGAAACAAAATGAAATGAAAAACAATATCTGCCTTGTGTGTTGTGATTACAACCTTGGCATCAATTTGATTTTCTGGGGTTGTTAAGGCTATATAGGATCAGTACTTAATTAGCCCTTAGCTATAGGCATATAATTTATTTGCCAACATAAATCTTAAGCTGCCTGTGTAGTAACCAGAGTGTAGATGCTTGCACGGTGATTCCATTGACGCTGTGGGGTCTAAAGCTCAGTGGCTGGAATCCTCCTGTTAATAGCAGGGAAGTGTCTGAGCACATGGCACACTTACCCCTTACTTGAGTACGCACTGAATGAATTCCAGAGTTGTGTAAGTGTAGAACTTCGGATGAGACACAATCAAAGACGTCCCAGTCAGCTGTCATTAAATGTGAACATTCAAAATCGTTTGTTAGAGAAACCTTCTACATATAGAAAAATATAGTTACATATTTTGAACCACATTCCATTGTTCAGTACTTTCGTTGACTCCTGTCCAAAAGTGTCATCTTGTGGCAGTTGCCATATACGGGTTGCATCTGTCTATTCCAGATCTAGCCATGTTTTGTTCTGGACTGACCTGTCCATTCCAAATGATAGGTATTTTAGAGCATAGCTACCTTTTGTAGTGAAACAAAAAACCTGCTGGGATAGCGCTGACGTTAATGGGGATTTTGGTTGGATACTGGTGACATGACTTAGTGCTTTCCTGACTTATTGTCTGAGCACTTTGGAAATGCAGGGGCAGATTTCACAAAACTGGCTTGCTCCGTTTTATGATACAGAAAAGTCCTAAATTGAAGGTCTCTCTACAGTATTGAGTTGCCAAGTGTTTTGGTTAAAAGATCACTGCCTTTATATGCATTTTATACTGGATTAACATCTGGTTCCAGGAAAGTTCTGAATATGAACAAGTTTATTTCAGGTGTAGTATTTAACATTGGACATATATAATAATTTTGTTCCTTTAAGCTTTTCTTTTATAAGAAATCTTAAATTTTAGATTGTTTATGGCAAGTACATGCAACTCTAATGATTACAATCTCTGATGTTCTGATTCTGAGCCCGCTAATGAGAGAAATTATTCAAAGCATTTTGAAATGCAAATACAGTACTTTGAGGCAAACAGCAATGAAAAATACTGAACCAAGTAATCCAGGTATCTGATTCTTTTCTGTGAACGTGTAAGGTAACCAGCGAGAACATATGTAAAATTACTAATGCCTAATTACTGAAAGCCTGTTGTTGAGAACCACAGACTATTCTGCTTTCAATTGTGAATTTGATGTTATTTTCCATTGTGAATGCTGGCAGTAGTATAATGATTCTGAGCAGAAGTTAGCACTGCAAATATGTTTAAGTGTGGAAATCAGTTTGGAAAAACACTAATGTAAAATTCTGTTCTTAAACAGAATTTTTTTTCTTATATAAAATAATATAAAATATCCTATAAATGTGTATGTTTTCTCGTGATTGTCAAACAGATTCAAGTAGGCTTGAAGGTTTAGAAGTCTAATGGAAGCATAATGCAAGTATAATTTAATGTGACGTGTCCTATGCATCACACATTATGTGGCAGACAAATGAAAACCAACATTTTCTTGACAAAGGTGACCAAATTATTTGTACATCTTGTCTCTCCATTTTGCTGAAGTTTAAATATGTTTTATCACTTCTTAGAATATAGTGAATAACTTGTAGTCTTTTCCACTTAGGATAAAAAATAATTTCATTGTTACGTATATTTCCAAGTTATGTATCAGTTTTCAAGATGGCATTGCTCTGACTGTACAAAGCATACGTTATTGTCTCTTGCTGCTTAAACATGGAGAATGAGGACCATAACACTACATACATTGACATGCACCTTTACACCTACTTCTTTTTAATCTTTGCACAGCTACATTCAACAGGGCCTATGGCTTAAAATTGTCAGAGTTTGTAAGTTTTCTTAGGACTAATGCCAGAGGTTGAAAGTACTAAAATAGGCAGTTAATGTGCTGATGTCTGATCAAACTTTTTTTTTGTCTGATTTTAATTTACAGTGACCTTGGGTTGTGTAACATGTAGGTGATGTAACCCATGTTACGTTATTATCTCTAATACTACATTGATAAATTCAGTTACCTGTCGTAAATCAGTTCTACCAGATGTGGACACTTAGGTATCTACTGTGTGGCTTGTGGAAGGCAGAACACCTCAATTATGACTGCATTGTTACAAGTATTGTAAATATTGATGTGTATTAAATAGATAAGGTTTTACAATTTTTTGTAAATCTTTTTTAGGGAAATGTGAAAGAGAATCTCAGTGGTAATTAAAGTATTCTAAAGAGGTACAAAATAGACTAGCATTTTCTGTTCTACTGCATTCCTTTCTACTACAGAGTTAATTCTGGCCTAAAACCAAAAAAAACTTCCCTAACACTATGTTATTAACATGCGCAGATCAAAGTCTGCATAGGTAGAAAGGTATAGATGTGTTGAAGTGGCAGATTTATTTACAGTGTAACTATAATTAAATGTGTAAGGCAGTTTAAAATACTGAATTTGAAACTAGTGTAAATCCCCTTCAAAGAGGGCTCCAAACAGGAGAAACATATTAGTAGCTTCTTCGGAATTGAATTTATGGCTGCTTATGATTGTCAGCTGGCTTAAAATCTTTTTGATCAGCTGGTTTTTACTTTTTCTGAGATGCACGCTAGCTGCTTCAAAAAAAGTTTTAAGAAATCATGAATTAGGCAGTGTTTTTTTTATTGTATAACAAACTACTTCCTAAGGTGATCATTTCCTCGCAGAAAAACAAGCATTTTAAAGTTTATTTATGTATTTATTTATGTATTTTATTAGTGTCAAAGTATCAGACATTATGGGGTAGTGGAATAGTCTCTGATGTTTTTCATTTCCTTCCATATCCCTTCTAATTTTCTTTCCTTGTTAAACAAGGAGGAGAGAGTGTGATATTGTCAGCTTGAGGCAGTTATTTAAAACATGCAGGTTATAATGCTGCTATTTCAGAGATGAAAATGTAGTGACTGAGACTGGACTTGTGTGAGATGCATGTAGTTACTTAGAGCTGCTTGTAAACCTTTGATGTTTGCTGTTACAGTCGGTGGAAACATCTTTTCCCTTGACACTTGATGTTTAGATTTTTTGGCCAACTTTAATACTGAAATAATTTCCACTTTTTGTATTATCCATTCCATGTGTTGTGTACCAGTCATATGCTGGTATATGTTGTAGCTTTATGAGCATCTGCCATGCACCCATTGTATTAAGGTTCACTGCGAAAGCTTTAATTCTTGCTTGTTCCTCAAAAGTTGTAAGAATTATTTTCTGTTTCTGTTTTGATGAAGAGTTTCAATTTTGATTTTTTTGAATCTGGTCGCTTGGCTTACAAGTAGAACACTTCTAAATGCTCAAAGAATTTACTGTAAAATACTGTTTTTCAATTTTCAAATTATACATTTTAGTATTGGAAGTTTGTGCAAAGTCTGTAAGACATTCGTAATTCTGGCAGCAGTCTTTTTTAGAATAAGACTCCACATGCTCAGGTGAACAAACATTTATATTTACTTTCTGGCTACTTCTGTGAATTTATATACAGAATCTGAAGCTGTTGTTCTAACATCTGTTATTGTAGTTGTCTTGCAATGGTTCTGTACTTAATGCTTTAAATTATTTTTTTGTGGTATGTTGATGTTGTTGTTACGAATAATAGATAAATAGCGAAAAAGTTCTGTTACCTAATATTGTATTTTAAATATATTTTCTTCTAGAGAACTAGAGGACGAAAACGAAGCTTTGTGCCTGAAGAAGAAAAACCTGAGGTTGGAATATAGTGTTTTGTTTGTTTGTTTTTTTAACAGTTTCACAAAAAAATTAAACTTTGGGCTGAAGTGTTACTTTCAGTGCTGTAATTGAAAATATTTGCTTTCCTTCCCTCCTTTCCCCCCCCCATTCCTTTCTTTTGCCTTCTGCTGTGGCAGGAACGGATTCCCAGAGAAAGAAGACAGCGACAGTCTGTTCTACAAAAGAAGCCCAAGTCAGAGGATTTAAGGACTGAATGTGCTACCTGTAAAGGGACTGGAGACAACGAAAATCTAGTCAGGTAAGTTTGATGCTCTGACCTTACGAGGAATTAAAGTTCCATCTTCATGGCTTTGTCATCATGAATATAATGAAGCAAATGTGCTTTTTGAAAAAAATAAACAAAAACTTATTTAGGGGAAACATTACATCAGAAATATTGGCTTGATTCACTTATTGACCTGCCAAACACATTTACATGGTGGATTAAGATGTAAATAACCAAGATAATCTCTTTTTATAACACAAGAGAATTAATTTTCTCTTGCCAGGGTGAATTGTCAGTGTTTTAGACCAGGTCAGAAAGCTAAACAAACCAGCAGTTTAATGACGCTAAAGCTACAGGAGCATCCTAAAAGTAATTAAATTAGCATCATTAATAGTTTTATGAGCTGAAATGTGGGTTATGAGGAATTTATATTTTTAAAAATGTATTAATGCTACTTCCATTAATGCAGATCATGAAAGGGTTTGATAGTCGTGTTTCTTATCTGAAACAGAAGTGAAAAAAAAAAGGCTGTTGAATGGTGTTTTAGTAGGTGCAGAAATCTAATTAAAGTTTAGAATAGCTGGCAATGAATAGTTACTGTTGACCACAACTTCTGCTGATTTAGACTTTAAGGCCGGCATTGTGGCCTCTTGCGAAGCTGTAGAAACTGCTCACCGTTCTTGAAAGAAGAATAATGGACCGTAGCAACAAGAAAGCGGATTTTAATTGAGTCTACTGAGCTTTCATTAAAATGATCGTGTAATAAGTTCAGATAAAAAAATAGTATTGCTAAATGTCTTGTATACTTCAACTAGGTTTTTCGGGACCAGATCTCTTTAGCTCAGATATAATTGTTTTTAACAGGAAGGATTATTTCAAAATACATTTTTTCAATTATTTCAAGGAATCAGAGTTATAAGAAAAGTCAGAATCAGTGATATATGCAAGCAACACATAGCTTTAGAATCAGGATGTGTCCCAGGTACAGATGTCTTGTCCTCAGAAGAGCTGATTTTAGTATCAATTACACCATATGATTTGCTGTAGAAGTTGATACAATCTCAAGGGTTTTGTGCCAACTCGTATTTTTATTTTCAGATTGGAGGTGGAGTACCTGTTGTAGCTCATCAGTAACTGCATGACTGTTTCATACATAGAGGAGCTGCTACTGCTAGGTGCTCCTAGATCCTGCTCAGTACCAGACTGTGAGACAGAGGCGGGGTGTTGCAGTGGTTGCTGATGCAGTCACACTGATGAGAACTGATGGCAGCAGTTTCTAACTGCCTGTGACAAGATAAAGGGCTTTCTTCAGCCCTGTTGTCTGCAAGAAATAAAAGATGCAGGAAGACCGTTTTGTTGTGGGAAGGAATCCTGGGAACAACATGTACTGTGCTTTACTGTGAAAAAGGCAGTGAATTAGTTTTCTTCTTCATGCTTTCTGTAGAAGTGTTAAAGATCACATTTGAGTACATAAAGGATAAGATGATGAAATGCTCTGAAGAACAGTGTATTTAAGTTGCAATTAAAAATATGGTAGAAAACTAGTGGTATATCTTGTTTACTACATGAAAATATTTTAGTAGTGACGTAGATGGGCCAAAAATAAGCATACTACATGCCAAAACCCAACAAATTCTTTATAAACCAGCCTCATAATTAGCATTGGAAACAGAATAATAATCCTGCATGGGAGGAGAAAAAGAGTTTCTTATGTTCTAATCCTTTGTTCATAATTTTCTGAAAAATATTTTCTTAAATTTTCTGCCTTATTTTCTGTATTAGTTTTTAAGGTTATGTATTTAAAACTTTATTTTCTTCAGATAGTTCCTATAAATAGCTGTAATTTTGTGAAATTTAGGTGACTTCTAAAGTGCTTTGGAGGCTCATTTTTGATAATTATTAAATGATGGTGAAGTATTTAGTTAATAGGAATTTTTTAGTTTTTAAAGCTGTATTTCTTTTGATGAGGGTAAATTCATGGCCTGTAATAAGATGCTAGCTATTAGATAGGCTTTCTGCTCTGCAGCCAAAGCTGTGTAGGGCTGTGATCCACAGTGTTGCTATGTCAGAGACAATTCTCAGAATCCGTTTTTCTCTTACCTTGTCACAAAGTAAGAGAAGTGAACTTCTGCCTGCACTGCGTGTTTCTCCTGTCTGTACCGTCGTGCAGGACTCCTTTGTGGTAGCAGAAACAGAGTGTTATTTTAAATATGAGTTGGCAGGGCTCCTTGTAGGCAAAAGATGTTTAGGAGGGGCAACAGAAGTATGTTTTCAATATCCATTTTGTTTGGCACTATCTGTTATTAAAGCCAGGCTTTCACAGAAACTAGTAATATTTGTCATCATCTTTCCTCTTCACTCAACAAATGTTTTGTAATTACTGGGTTTTATTTTCACCCTTTCCTACTCATCTGCAACTAAGAAAAGGGAGGTTTGTGGGGAGGTCGTAGAGAGACTTTCTGAGCATGAAAGTTATCACTAAGTTAAATGGAAATACGCAACTGCTGAAACTGCAGATTTAAGGAATAGTCTTGATGGGCCTTCTAGCTTTTCCTGTTGGGTGTGACCTCAAACAGGGCTGGTTACAATCAGCTTGTACAAATTGTAGTTTTTTCTAAAATTTACGTGGCACTCACTTCAGGGTTGCTATAACTGAGTAGGGATTAGAGGAAGATAGGCAATTATGTCTTATTTTAAAAGAATGCAGCAGAGTATTTAGTATTGAATCTGGAATAAAAAAAATTGTTTAACTAGTTATTAGTGTTTGACTAATGGAGATTCATTTTTTTTTGATCTCCATCTTAGGTGCTTGTGTGCAGCATTGGATGTCTGAAGGATTATTTGATATATGTGTAGTGTCTGTACTTAACCTGTTGTTCATACGTTTTAAAAATCTTTAAGTAATTGCCTGCGAAGAGATATAAAATTCTTCCTAAAAAAAGCACATTTCATTCTGATAAATTATAATGGTTCATTAATTAGCTGAAGTTTCCCTTAATGACTATATTTCTGTACCAAAAAAAGAGATTAATGTTAGAATATCTTTAATTATGAGCTTTTGTCTGAAGTAAATTGACACATTCCCTACTTTTGTATGTGCTAATAGATGCCGTATGTATATATTACAGACATGCCAAGACAGTGCTTTTCTAATCATTGATGTCAGATTATATAGATAAACTGTTTGATATAGTGACATGCCCTAGAACTGAAAGTTTAGGATTTGTGGGTTTGTCCACAAGAAAGGATCAATCCTGTGATCCTTTTGTGCTACACTTTTTTTTTTAATTTAGAATTTACAGTGAATTATTTTATAAATACTTTTATATGTATCTGTGTAAGTTTTACTGAGCTAAATGCTGCCATTTTTACCTTCTGCAAGGTGAGTGGCACAGTTGTGATTTACAAGATTAGATGAACAGTGAAAATTTGATTGAAAACATTTACTCAAATGAAGCAAAGTCTGATCTGTAACATTGTAAATGACAGTAAGGAAGTTATATCTGTAATTAGAGAGAAGTGTGGGTTTTGAATATCATTTAGCTCAAATGAATGGTAATTGAGTTTTGAGAGGAATAGGAAAAAATGGAGGGTTCTTAGTATTTTATATTTGATGCAGATAGGTTTGATATAAGGCACGGAGACATACCACTTTTTCAAAGAGGTAAGACTTCAGTGAAAGGAGTTATATTGTGCACTTGAAACTGAAGTATTTTTAAACCAGAGGGTACCTATGGCAATATATTGCTCAATCTTAAGAAGTAATCAAATACTGAAAATATTTGTTTGAAACTGAAGGCATGTTGAAACATGGGAGTTTCTAAAGTTTGATGTGACAGATAAATTTTCTTTCTAAGAAATTCAGAAAATAATTTTAAAGTATACATTTGTTTTCAGAGGTTCAGACCACTACTGTTTGGTTTAGAAAACATTTATGTAACTATGCTTTCTTTTGTTTTGTTTTGTGAATCTTTTAAAGTTGTATATAGTTTAGACATTTAATAGCTTTCCTGAGTGGTTTATTACAGTATTGCATGAATCACTTAGAATGATAGATCTTTCAGAGGAATAACTTGATTCATAAATATCTCCTTATTTTTTTGTGAGGCCATATCTCACTAATCCAAATCTTTAGAAATAGCTCCCTAAAAGCTCTCTTTAGAACTTAACTGTATTTAGTAGAGATGTTGGTAAGGAAGTATATTTCAGGTGGGTCAATACGTAATAAGTAAAGCTTTCCCTCCATCTTGCAGCATACTCCAGAGTGAGTGATTGTACCACTGTACACACAATGTGCTTCTAGAACAGTATTACTGTCTATTCCATTTTGGTAAAAGAAAAAATTAACATGAATTGTGTATTTTATTTTAATATTTTGAACATTTTTTTTAAAGAAGAATCCACGGGCTAATCTAATTTAAAATCTTCCAGTGGAAGACTTCTAAATGTCTTCGCTTCTAAGGAAGTGGCATCTGCTCAAAAAATAATCCAGTTCTCAACTACTGCTATTTAAAAAAAAATGTATTATAGCTTCAGTTGTTCGCTTTAAGTTGTGTTTGTAATATTTAGGAATATAGTGTGTTAGACAAAATTGATATCTCAATATTAGATATGAGAAAAGTATAGTAAAATTAGAATATCATTTATGTGTGGCGCAAAATCATATTTGACCAGGTTAAAGAAATCTCTGAAAAAGCATAAGATTTCTTCATCCCACAATTTAGAGCAAGCATATAGTAATACATTCTTTTATAGTTTTGTGTATTGAATTTTTATGGTTTATTGTCAGTTAAGTTAGAATTTTCCATTTTGTTTGATTTGTAGCAACTAAGGCAAAATTATTACTTCAGCGTTACAGAGAGTGTAAATAGACTAAGGTCAAATATTTGAAAGAATATAGAATAGATTTTTTTGAAAACATGGATTTGAATGCTTGTTATAAAGTATTCAAAAAGTGTAAAGCTGCAAAGCAAATTATTAAGCACATATGTAGTATTTATTTTTAATGCAGATGCTTACTAGGAAATAAGCAATTGTGAAAGTATTTATTTTTTCCAATATACTAAGTCTCACGTTTCAAGCAAGTGTAGTGTTCTGCACGTGCAGTCGCTGTATCAAGGCAGGTCTGAAAGGGGAAGGTGAGGAGCAGGAAGGGAGAAAGAGGCAAACATATGCAGTGTCATATTTACTAAAGAAAAAAACTGGAGTAGAGTTGCCTATAAGGTTTGTCATAACTTTAAGTCATCAAATCGTAGTATAACTGATCTTTAAAATGAATGCAACATCTGTAATTCTGGTTCTACAAATATAAATATCAAATTTAGGATAATAGTTTATACTGTATAAAGGATTGAGTCCTTAGCTGCACAAAGTGATCTACTTTAATTCTGGTTTTGACAGAAAGTATGTTCTAGACAGGGTCTTCCGAATTCTCTGATAATTTTTTCTCTGAAATTGTAAATTGCTGTATTTCTGTAATTGCATTTGTCTTGTATAGGTTCTGCTTTGTGTTTTGGTTCCTTACATTGCCATGCAGAGGGGCATGCTAACCTTCAAGTTAAGGATTTCTTCCTTATCTGTTAGCTGCTAGTTTTGAAGCTCTGCATGAGCTGAAGTTTGTTCCAGAAAAAGCATATGAATTATTAATGACTTCAGTACACTGCAACAAAATGAGCAATCCATCATAGTAACTGAAAGCCTGTGATTTACAGTAGTTTTAGAAGTTTAAGGCTGCTAATGTAGAGATTAATCACAAGGAAAATGTTAGTTAATTCAGCCACAATTTTCAACAATCTTATGTTTTGCAGAGGATTACGAATGCAATATTTTATTGAAATGAACTACTTGAGTGAAAGGAAAGTTAACATTCAGTTGTGTAGTTTATTTCTGCTATATAAATTGCAGGGATTAATTCTGCGTATTACGTTTTCTAATTGCCAGAGTTACCTGTTAGATCATTTTTTCTGTCATTGACTCTATTTTATTGCCTTCTAAGAAGTGTTTCTTTTTATGCTAGATAGCAGGATAATAAGTACAATGGCAGATGCACGTTTTTGTTCACAGGGGACTTTATTCAAACTGAATTACCTGTGCTGCATTGTACTGTACTGTAAAACACCACAGATTTTTCATTTTCAGTAAATCCATGTGCTAGGGCAGATATTGAAAAAAAGCTGTAGGCATTGTGAAACTCTCTTGCAAAGCGTCTAGAAGTTGGGCGTAGGTCTGGTAGCAAGACTCATACTGCTCTAGCAGCAGAGTGCTAGGCATGGTGGCGTGTTGGCTGCTCAGCCACCTCAAGCTGCACGAGCCTGGAGCATTTGAAGCCGTACTGCAAAAAGTCCGCGGCAGACTCTTGGTTTTCTGTGAACTGGGAACCAGTCAATTTACCTGGTACCTAAAGGATTTCTGTAGTACATCTGTCTGTTAGTTTCCTGAAGTGAAATGGCAGAATCTGAACTGAAGCTCAGATTATTTTATTTTCTCTTCATTGTGTTGCTGGTTAATCTGAGCAAAATTTAAGCCGCTTAAAGAATAGAAGCTCAGGTCTTTGGATACTGATTTTGTGTTCCATCTCTGGTTTGCCTCTCGGCATTGTATGATCTTGAAGGAAATATTTTAGAGGTAGTCTATGCGGGATTGACCCAAACCTGAAATTTTGGAGACACTGCTATCAGTATAAGACTCGTTTGAGAATTATGCATTATCAGAATTGGGAAAGTCAGGTTGAGAAAGGATGCCCCCCCCCCAAAGAGGGTAGAATTTCTGTGAATTTCCTTTTTTTTTTTCTTTTCTTTATTTAATGGTATGTCTGTTAAAACATTGTGAAGAAGTGAATTTTTTAAATATCTAGAATAGAGAAAAAAATGCATGTTTGGCTTTCTTCAGTATTATGAAGTTCTAAAACTTTACTTGAGTATTATTGTGATATTTGGCAAGGTTTATTAGTGTTCCTCTTACCAGCTGATTGGGAGGACATGTGTGCATCCCCCAAATGCTTTTCTTGACGTTATTTCCTGGACTACTGAGTGATCTGTTAGTCAGATCTCCTGGAAGTCCAATGATAGATCTTTTTGTGGTTGTAGACCAGTGATGCCCAAGCTCTCATATACTGGGCTTTAATCTGTAGAACCTTTGTGAACAGGAGAAATTTGTGATAAACTCTTCAGGTACAAGTTTGGTTCAGGTGTTTAATTGTCAAAAGTTCTTGATATTTAAAGTCTGCTGATCCAAAAAACTTGTGTACCAGTATCGTAAACTTTTGAAGTATGTAACAGGATAACCACTTGTAAATGTTTCAAGCAATTCTGTCTGCAGGCTTACTTTGTTTTCTGTTAAGAAGTAGTACATTACCTTTTTTGATCAGTGAAGTTTTAAAAATATAGTTACTATTTCCTCTTCTTCAGTTATGGCTGCTTGATCAAGTCTGTGCTGCAGTCATGGATTTGTACATTACAGCTTGAAACTATATTTGGCCATTGTAATCTGTTCCCAAAACAGCTATGCATTTCGGGATTTATGTATTATTTTTCTGGTTGCCTTAGGAAATACATGCATCAGAGACGTTCATGCCTTTTTGTCTTCTATAATTCCTAGGATTTGGAAGATTTTGTAGAATAAAAGAATACATTGCTGAGGATGTCCTAATTATCTTTTCTGTAAGTAATGAGTTCTTTAGACAAAGTGGTGATTGAGGGAGGTGCCTCTTCAGAAGATAAAAATTACTTTACTGAAACAAGGGACAGAGAATATAAAATCACATTATCTGTGACGACAGAGCAGGCCGATGACATCAAATTATTTCCCAGTCTGGTTACCCGTAATAGGTTATGGCTGCAAAAATATCTGTCTTGATGGGTCAGTAGCTTCCTATTTTTGTGGACATTCTTAGGAATTTTTTTCTTACAGCATCAAAATTGCATCAAATAATTCAATTCAGTTTGCGTTTGAATGTGTCAGATACTCCATGATTCTGGCTGAACTGCTTCAGTCACTTCCAGTGCAGCAAGGTTATCACATCAGAGCATTGCATAGTATAGGAAAAAAAGAGTAGCATTCTTTATCAATTCAGTTGTTTTGCATCGTTAAACTACCCTTGCTATGGAAGCCATGAAATTGAAATTTATACATATGAAACTTATAACCTGAGAATGTTTGTGTTCAGGTATTTAAATAATGGGGTAGAAGACCACAACAGAATTACAGAATCACACAGAATCGCAGAATGTTCGGGGTTGGAAGGGACCTCTGTGGGTCATCTAGTCCAACCCCCCTGCCGAAGCAGGGTCACCTACAGCAGGCTGCACAGGACCTTGTCCAGACGGG
>Ga0065711_1026791_pt1 | contig 59723 bp, 44 predicted proteins | sample Hoacrofraction12_FD_59098 | JGI IMG/M metagenome (GOLD analysis project Ga0065711, IMG submission 59098) | Hoatzin crop microbial communities from Cojedes, Venezuela - Epithelial fraction 12 v2 (version 2) | ecosystem: Host-associated > Birds > Digestive system > Esophagus > Crop | place... | reverse complement strand
CGGCGCGCGGCGAGGCCGGTTGCTGGGGGTGGGCCCGTGCGCGGTGCCGCCCGTCGCCGCTCGCGCCGTTTTACCTCAGGGGCGGCCGTGCCCGACGCCTGCTCCTCAGGCGGCGAAGCCGTTTGGTTGCCGGAGGGTTTCGGCGTTCGTCCCTGCCCGCTGTGGCTAACGCCTGGAGCCGGTCCGTACGGCCACAGGTTGCCCAAAACCCGGGAGGAGCTGCCGTCCTTCCGTGAGCGGGACCTACGATTGCATTGCAGTGCAGTGTTGCCGGTGGTGATCACTGTTGTAGTGGGATTTATTTATGGTCTTCTGTTTTCTTGGTGCGTCTGTGGCTGGTTTAGATAACAAACAAGGTGGCAGTGAAAGGAGGCCCTGGTCTTTCTGGTTCTACATCATTTTTCCAACTCAGTCCCACTTCTGGTCTTCCAAGAGATCCTTTTTTTAAATGATCTTCATGAAAATTTCTTTTCTTCGGTCTCAGAAAGCAGGACGGTCCAGTTCACTGAAAGGAAAAATATGTGAAATCTACTCTGGCTGTCTGAAACAATCCTATTGACCACTAATTCATCGTGTAAATAGGACAGCTCTGTTCTATGGACTCACCACTGTTTTAATATGTAATCCAAAATCATTTACCACTACAAATATTTTTAAGAGAATATTTATGTGATTTAGCTAACTCTTAAAATGTGATTTATACAGCTGCTTCGTGAGGCTCTTACTTCACACACAGGGGAGCTGGGATAGGTACTGTACTCAAGCGAACGACTGAGAGCTGCCGTTAAAAATACTACAGTGTGATCTTGTTGGGTTTTTTTTCCTTTTCCCAAGAATTTAAATTGTTTGGTGTAGACAGATAACTGGTTCAAAGTTGTGTCTTCGGTTCAGCGGAGATTTGCTATATGTTGTTGATAGATTATATGGCGTGTGTGGGGAGGAAGGGAACGTCAGTCACTGAGCTGAATTCCTGTCTAGATTACAAATGCAAGGTTAGTAATAAATCCTGATCTATCACCACTTGGCTATTTTTAGTAATTAGATCATGGTTACAAAGCAGAAATATTTTGGTAATTGATTGTTACATAAAAACACTAATTCTTTCACTTAATGCCTTTTTGAATTGTCTGACCACTCAGCACAAGGCCAGCAACTATCAGGAGACAAAGACACTTATGCTAGTGTATGTTGTGACCTTCAGTATTTCTTTGGTTTTAATGTTCTGTTTTCTGTGCTTTGGAACACAGTTTTCCTGAAAAAACACATGACCATTAATAAACAGGTTTCTCAAAGTTTCTTTGAAGTTGTGTTCACAAATAGTCATAATTTTTTACTCCTTTGCTGCGTTTGCTGTGTCCTAGCATAAAGCTTAGTCTTGAAAATTGTCAGTGATCTTAAAAACCTGAATGGCAGGAAGGATTTGGGCTTTTGCAGGGCTACCTGGTTGAGAATGGTGTTAGAGGGCATAGTGGAAGGGTATGAATGACTTGTCTTTGATAGAGGAAAAGGCACTGCTGTTTGTTAATTGCATAACAGACACTAAAGTCTTTTTCAGGGTTCAGGAGAGGTCTGGATAAGCCCTATGTGAGCTGGTGTTGATACTCCGGTATTCATAAATAATAATGAGTTTGACATAGTCTTACTGATATTTTATCAAAATTTTTCCAGTTATTGTGACCCTTGTCGTGTTACAGATATACTAGTGTCATGCATGTAAGTTGATGCTTAGTCAGCAGAACAAGGTTCCCCAAACTTACTGTGAAATCTGTGTAGGCAAGTATATACACATTTGATTGTTTGGGCTCTATAAGAAATACATCTTCAGAATTTTCCTGAAATTTATTCCCTTGATGTTCTGCCAGGCCAAACAGGTTGCAAGAAAATCTCAGCAAATTGCTAGAAATGTTTTGCTTTACAGAAATACTGTTTTCATTTTAATAATAAATAACATGAACTCTATGTTTTGGTGTGGTTTGGTTTGTTTTTTTTACCATGCCTCTTGCTTTCTCTAACAATTTGAATATGGTTGGTGAGAGCTGAACCTAGCAAAAATAACGACTGTTAATTAAGCTTTATCTAGTCTAAGTGTAATCTGGCAGTCACCGGGTTTTCAGTTCATTTTCAGGACACTTCTGCAGGCAATCTGAAGGGGTCGGGATACTCTTACATGAGCATCTCTGTGTGCCCAGTAGGCCCAGTGCATCCCAACTCTTTAAACAGGCATCATATTTCTGCACAGACCTGTCCACGCAGTGGACAGAGACCCTGTAGTCACTCCTGTGGATATACCTGTTTTTTTCAGCCTCTGTTCCTGACAATACTTTTTTCCTGAAGTCCTAGCACGCCGCACTTCTTTCATATCCAACTGACTAAGCCACAACTTCCAGCTACAACTGCCAGCAGCTTCTCTGAGATCCCCTGCCCAGCTCTCTCCACATCTTCCATGTCCAGTCTATGTCCCTGTGAGTACCTGTGGACCTTCTCAAAAATTAAATCTTTTCCCTGCCAGGGTGCCTGAATCAGCTGCTTCTCTTCCCTCTTCCACCCTCTGAATCCTCAACTTCAGACTGACCCTGGCTTCCCCAAAGCTCTAGTCCTTTTCTACCCTGTTTTCTGTTGCAGACTGCTTACCCTTCAAGACACAGGAGAGACTCTGAAGTTCTACCTGGCTCGATGTTCACAGACACCTACGCCCTTGACTCCGCTGCCGGGAGCTCAGGGTAATGGTCACAGACTATCTGATGAGAGAGGATGGGCAAAATGTGAGCAGACCGATTGCTGTTGAAATGCCCTCTGCACAAATGGTCAGCAAAGGAAAGATGTCTTCCTGCTGCCTTCTGCTGAAAAACAACTTCTTCAATCATAGCATCTGAAAGCAAGAGGCATTTCCTTCTCTCCAGGTTTGCTGCTGGCATTTTCTGTGCTTGACTGGGTTTCCATCATACCCAGCTGCTCCTGCCTGTTGGTGACAACACTTCCATTCCATATGACAAGGGCAGATCAGGAAAGTGAAGAAAGACATTAATTTTTTTGCCTTCTCCTGTCTGGTATAATTGAGTATTTGAGAGAAGGATAAACCAGAGGTTATATATTCTTGATCCTGGGCAATTCATATAAATCTATACACCAGTTCCCGACTTGCTAGCATGTGGTGTTATTGCTGTGCTACTGTTATGTTTGTTGTATCATTAGGGTCCGTGGCAATATCTAATCATTCCCCTCTCTTATGCATGACTTACTTGTGATGATTCCTGTATTTGTACAGATTCCAGATGTTACAGGATAGACATAGATAAAGTTAAACAGCTGATAGCCAGTCAGCTATCATTCTGTCGTACTTTTAAATAATTAACACATGTATGTTGATAGATTTAAATACTCCCAAGAAGCCTTTGTATTAAATTTTTTTGGGGACTGAAAATGAAGAATCTCCAAAATGTCCGTTTAGCTGTTTATATTGCCAAGTTAGGCCAAAGAAGGTATGTGTAGCTGTTGAGGCTTTTGGCTGAGCTCCGGTTTGTCTAACGCCTGTCTGCTCTGTGCTCTCTGTCTTCTGCAGCCAGAGGACCACGTGACAGGGCTGTTGTGGTCACGGCTAGATGCCACGTCTATCACGGGTATTGGTGACTACAGATTTCCCAGTTATTTCACTATGTGGGCCTTTCTGCAGGTTCCTGAAGCTGCATTCATTTCAGTCTAATTGTACTTTTTCAGATTTCTAGTGATTTTGTGCTACTTTTGTTTTCCAATTATACAAAAAAGAAACCATTTCTTCCAGCCAACAAAATAATGAGAAAGAAAGTGATTTTTCAGTCCATCTCACTTTTACTAAACAAAATGAACTAAATCAACCAAAATTATTTTATTCTAGGTCAATCGAAAACATAATATTTAGATTTTCAGTTCTTGTATGAAATAAGGAGAAGGTATGAGGGCAGACTTCTTTCATTTCTGAGACCAGTAGTTCGGACACTCCCCTGGATGGTGGAAGAGCTGGTTTCACTTTGTGCTTCTGACTGGAGGACCAGAACCAGTGGCTCCCATGGGAGCTCCCTAACCACGGGGCTTTGGTGGCTCTGCCGTGGGTGCTTTCATTGCTGCCACTGCTGCCATTGTCCTCCAGTGGACACATTTTTCTCTCTTCAAACTGAAGCTGTCATCCTTTTGTCAGGTTCTCCTCCCGATGGTCTCAGTTTCCTAGATTTTTTTGTGAGCTTGTGGAATTGACTGTTTTCCCTTTGTTCTTTAAATTGGGGTCTCCTGGGTTCTGTTTTTTGTTTATTCCCCTCAAAAAAAAACCCCAAACATACACCTTAGTTCCCAAACAGACTACAGTATGGAAAATTTCTGCGCTGGTAACAAGACGTTTCTAAGCCAATAGGCCACAAAGGTTCCTCAGGGGCCAGAGAGATTTTCTGAGCTCAGGATAATTTCTAAACAACATCAATTTAACCTTTGCAGAATAATTTACTTTAACCTAGAGAAACATACTTAGGATAATTTAAGCTGGCAGGTATGGAAAATCTAATAATAGGTATTTAAAACAGAACACTGCCACAAATTTAGGTGAATAAAAATAGGACAGTCTTTTCTTAGCACTTTCAACAGTACAGAGACCATTAGCAGAATAAGAGCACTGTTATGCCCTATTAACAGATACTGTAGTGGAAAAAGCTTTCCACTGGGAAACGTCATTATTTTATGTTGCAGGGTAGTGGCTGTCATGAAAAACTGTTGTCGTCATCCTAGCTCTGTGTATATTGTCCTCGTACAAGTTATACTTTAAAGCTATAATAGAATTTTAATCCCTGGTTTACCAAGGGGTTTCTTTGGTCTTTTATTTGTTTGTCAAAATATGTCTTGATATTTTGGAAAAAAGTATGGTCAACTCTTTTAAAGCATATAGATAAATCTAGTTCAGCAACTGCTCTTTGTGCTGCTCGAGTCTGCTTTCTGAGTCAATTTGGCAGAGTTGGAAGGACCATATCCTCTGGCCCCTGTGTTGCGTGGACTTTGCAGTTTTTGTTTTCTTGAAGAAAGTAGTTGAACAAATGTCTTTCCAAAATATCTGTAGTCAAATTGTCTTCAAAAATAGTGATTTTTTGGTGACTAACATGAAGCACCTTGCCTTGAACGATTTGAAATGAGCACCAGTTCTCTGAGAAGTAAACCTTTCCATGGAGCTAAAATAGCGAGATGTGCAAAGCAAGTATTAGCTTTTAAGAATCTTTTCCAGCTGTCTTATTTGTGGAGATTTCAGATTGTTGCTGGTAAAGTCATCAGTATAGATATAGCTTCTCTGAACTCCTGCAAGTTCAATACAACTTTCCCTTTTTAGTGGAGACCCTGTTTTGGAAGAGAAAGTGTGCATGGTTAATTCCTACAGTTATATTGTGTGTATATATATAGCCTACGGCATTTCCGTTAAAGCCTCAAAATGCAGTTTTCTCCTCATAGTCATGGAGAGAACTTGTATGTGCACTTAATGGGGCCGAATACAGCCAGGAACCCGAAGAGAGTGCTTGGGAGGGTAAATCTGCTTTCCTCGGTGTGCTTTCCCTTCGTTCGCCTGCGGAAGGTCAGCAGGGACACAGCAAATGCCCCAGGCAGCCGTGGGTGACAGCAGCCCCTAGGAGCAAATACTCCAGGGTGAAGCACTTCTTCAGTCTGGGTCTGTGTCGGTGTCTCAAAATTTATAGCAGAGCCAACAGAGATTCTCCAAACAGCTGTGTGAGCGTTGCTATGTGCAGGAAAAGAGCAGGGCATGCCAAGGGAGGAGAGTTACTTGTGGTTCCCCAGGATGGGTGTTGCTTTGCCTTCCTGCCTGGAGGGCAGCCTTTGTCAGGGGGATGCCGGTTCCATGGGATTTTGCAGTTTATTATTCAGGTATAATAAATTGTCACTAGAAAAATGTATCTAAAACCTCACCGTAGCTATCCTGACAATGTGCCAAACAAAAAGCAGGCCTGTATCCCAAGCCCTGAGGAGCCATGGTTACTGACACAAGGGGGGAAAGAATGTTCATGAGGACTGTGGTAAGGGAACAGGCCCCTTTGGGAGGGCATCCAGGGCAACTGCGAGTTCAGCTTCACCGTAGGGCTGTGCTGGTCTAACCGTTCTCCACTGCTGGTGCTCGAGCTTCAGCCTTTGTCCACACACCAGGCATCAGTACTGCTGTGTCTCTGCTCCCACGCAGCGTGGCACCGATGGGGGCATCTGGACACAGCAGCCAGAGCTGGCACTAGTAGTGGCATTTGCCAGTACCCCCAGGCTCGATAAAGGGTGAAGCAGGCTCGGGGTTCATCCAGGAAGCAAGCTGGGAGTGGAGAAGAGGGAGAGGGGCCAGAGACAGCCCTGCAGACCAGGCTGCGACACCTTCTGGGGGTTGCAAAAGCTCGTTTGCTTCCTTTTCCTTGTGTGTGTCTTCAGTTGTTTCTTCCTAAGTAGGTTCCCTTTCTTTTCTTTCTTTTTAGTCCCCTCTGCTGTGTTTTCACGTGCAATAACCCATTTTTCTCATGAACCTAGGGAGAATAATTATTTCTGATTAACAGGCCAGTAAAGCAATGAAAAATGAAAAATTTCAAGCAATTTAGTTTATTGATTTGAAAAGGTTCTGAGAAACAGCCAGTTATACTGCATGAACTCACCAATTCTGAGTAAACTAATGAGATCGCAGCAAGGTATGGGGCAGAATTCTCATCCTGCCAGTCGTACTGGTAGCTTGGAAATGTCAGGACCTTGTTATGAAATATTGTATCTTGAATATATATGTCTTGAATAGCACTTTGAGAATCACACTGATATTTTAAAATAAACCCACTCTGTCTTTTTGTCTTTAGTGTTGATTACTACTGTCGGCAATGCTGTGCCTGCCAAGGAGATAATATTCAAGTTGAAACTGCGTTTCTTGTTTGTGGTGGAAAAACCAAGGCTTCAAACGCCTGACTTGCACACAAAAGGTGAAGGGTACCCTGGGGTGCTGTGACTGTTAGAAAATGAAGAAGCTTCTCATAAATTATAAATAGACTTTATATCCTTTGAAATGTGGAAATGCTCTTTTAAACAATTATTAAATACAGTTTTAAAAGTAGCTGTTTGCTGCAGGATGCAAGGTAAGGAGGAGCAGCCAGCTCATGGAACATAGAGGAGAGGAGGCTCGGGGACGGGATGGCCTCCCTCTCCCCCTGCCCCTGAGCTCCGCAGCTTATTCTTCTGCTGTCCTTGGCTCTATCCTGATCAGATCTGACAAATAAAATACTTATATGATTGTAAGCTTATACTCTGTAAGCTTATATTCTGTTTTTATTATTCAGTGCTACATTCTCCCAACGTGTAGAAAACCAAAAAATGCACAGTATTTGCCTTTGAGAAATTACACTTTAAGCGTAAGACACACGTGAAGAAATCAGAGCAGAAAAAAAAGAGGAGAGAGAGACCAGTGTAGCAAGATGGTTTTACTTTTGGGACCATTGGATTTTATGTATGATTTTGGCCAGTTTTTCATGGGTGAGATTCATCTCAGTACACTTTAGTGGCTTAAAATACAGGCAGCTGTGCTAAGGTAGGGAACTGGGCTGCCCACAACCAAAGGAAAGCAGCGGATACCTCCAAGGGGGATTCATCGCTTTAGGTTAAGTCTCTGAAGAAGGTGGTAGGCTGGAGACTGTAGGGATCCCTGTCTTTATCCATTGACTGTAAAGGAAGCCCAGGTGATTTGTTTAGATTAAATACTCAACCTTTCACATGGCAAGAATAATCCCAGGCTCAAATAATTTTACTTCTTATTGAAACTTTAAGGAAAACCAGTTTTGTTTTTTTTTCTGTTTTTTTCACATTTTCATTACAAGGGAAAAAACTTGTATACTCAAAGACACATTTTTATTCAGTGTCCACCGGAGGAAGGTGGGTGTCTGTACAGGCTGGTGCTGACTGCCCTCAGCCGGCATCCCGGGGCCAGACTGCGAAGTGTGAGTGGTGCCTCTACTCCTGCCTTCTCCATCACTGCTGGTCGGTGTCTGTGAGGGGAATATACGCTGAAGCGCTAGCAACTCCTGTCCTTTGCGTGTGTTATGGATATGCCTTGGGCCTAAGAAATGACAGCTGTAGGACCTGTGATGACTTGAAAAATCATGCAGCAATGCTGTCTACCCTCCAGCCAGCATGGGACGAGTGATGCGTTATAAATCCAGATCCTTTACCAGTGAAGAAGCAAAAAAAGAAGTTGCTTAATCCCTGCCTCAAGTGGTTTAAAACCTCCTTCTTGCTTGGGGTCCTACATAAATCAAAACACAGGGCCAGCTATATTCTGCAAATAAATCTTTCTTGATATTTACTTCTCACATAACTTCTCTGTAAAAAAATCTGAATTCACTACCAAATATGCTAATAAAACGTTAACCATTCTGAAAGTTAGTAGCATCATAATAATACTGTCTTCAGTTGTATGTCACTCTTTCAGAGAGCACTTGACATACTGCTTACACAGAAAAAGTAAAATTAGTATCTTAATATATCATTGAGTCTTTTATTTCTTAATATTGAAACCCACTAAATAGAAACCATCTGTATAATAATTAATCATACATGAGTACAAACCAAATGCAGATTAAATTAGCCTGAAAAGTCTCCCACAAGTAATTTCCATATGCACTTGAGGAAAGTAATTTCAAAAAATGTAAGTAAATGAATTATTTCTGCTAGAGTTAACAATCATAGTAATGGCAGAGGACACTTAGTTCTGAACATTGCAATAGGATTAAAGAACACTTGTCTTTTTTTTCTGAAAGAATAGGAACTATCAGAAGAAAAGCAATTATTAGTTTATAAAACATATTTTGCACATATGGAAAACCTTCTGTTTGAGGATGTGGTGATACTTTACAGACAATCATGAATTAAGCCTTACAAACAGTCAGAGGAGAACTGATAACAAATGTATCACAACTAAAAACGGGTACCCAAGACAACCTGCCATTCTGAAAACCAGAATCAAAGTGCCACAGGTTTCAACAAAGACACCAAAAACCAGTGGCCAGTTCTGTGAACGCTCTATCGGAGCTGCTCCATCACCGGGTTTCCTGTGACTGCGCTGTACCCCACACACCGCCCTGCCTCGTGCTTGCTGCTGCGGGCAGTTACAGGCAAAGCTTGTGCTGAAATGCAAAGCTGTCACTTAAGTTGCCGTGTCATCTTTAGCTTTGAATTGAAAAAGACCTTGTGCTCACAGCAGTGATCTGGTGTTTGAGCTAATTCGGAGCTGGCTCGATCACAGCTTTCAGGTAGGCACGCTTACAGTCACCTCAAACCCCACAACCAGCTTTCCAGACCATTTGCACCCCTACCCTGAGGAGTTGTCCATTCTAGCCCATGTTCAGATAAACCAGTGCCGCTGGACTTTTGATGCTAAATAGCTGTAAAGACTTTGATGTTTGCTTGCAAATCGGACCAATGGAACGGTTGTTTAATTAAACAACAATTAAAGAGTTGTTTGCCAGCACTTTAAGAATCCCAGCCTTTTCAGTTGCATGAACTTTTTCTGCCGTGAACTTAACCTGTCACAACTGTCTTTCACTGCGCATATTTGCTGATGCCAGAAGCTCCGGCAGAAAGAGTTCACAAATCAAGCCTTTGGCAGGTTGCAGGCTGGGTCTCATTCTCCCGTACGCCTCGGTGCCTCGGGGGACGCGCTGTCTTCTCCAGCTGAAGCTCACACGTACGCCTTTCCTTGCTCCCCTCAGTCGGCTTTGCTCATTTCCAGCTGAAACGCTTGGCTGTCTGAAACTCAGGTAAGACCTCTTCAGTGTTTAATTTTCCTGCTAAGCATGGAACTAAGATACGCTGGGGTTTTGCTGGTCCTTGTTTCTCTGTTAAAGGGAGTCGTATTCAAAGAGTATCACTGGTATTGAACGTCACGGTGTTAGATGGGGTAGGGACTGGGACGTATAACTTCCGAGATTACTCTTACCGTGGATACCTATACTTTAGTGCAGTGCTGTCACAGTTTAAGTCATCTCTGAGTCCGTCCATCATTCTGACAGTATAAAATTTAAAGTCCAACTCAGCAGGAAAATGCTGATCAGGTTTGCCTGGGACACCAGCTCTGCGGCCAGCTACCTCTGTGGCCGGGGAGCCAGGCGCAGCTGCGCAGATGCTCTGCGGCATCATCTCGCCGTCACACACCAGGCTCTTGGCTGCCGTGACAGGGGAGAGGAGCTGAAGCACAAAGTGCTGGTGGCCCTTAATAGCTTTCCTGGCCTGAGGTTGCTGAAATAGACGTGTGGGTATGGCAGTTGTGCTGGATACAGCTGCGTGAACCAAGCCTGTGTGGAGCCTGTAACATCTGAAACACTTTGAATGCCTTTGCCTTGTTCCCCCTACTCTGGAGGGTGGGGGTGGGTATTCCCTCTTAACTCGTTCAGCACAGCGAGGGCTGTATGAAGGTGGGGAACAAGAATGGAGCTGGGAAGCGGCACTTTGGGCATGCTCACGGGGGATGCCCCAGCAGCTGGAGCTGCATCAGGGCATGTGGGCCCCACTGTGCCTACAGATGGAGAAGGGGGTGGAAGGGGCAAAGATGGAGAGCGGGCTATGGTTTGGGAGCTCTGGTTGGTGGCAGGATGCTGTGTTGTCTTTTATACCCATGATTGCTTTCTGGTTCTCCAGCAGAGCTTTTGTGTTGACAAGTCTTCCTTTCCTCCAGGTGAGTAGGAAGAGGAAGGGTGTGAAGTAAATGCCACAATGAACCTCCCTTGGGTTCACGCTGAGGTTCCCCTCTACGTGTCTTTTGCATTGATACTGACATTACCTGGTTTTCCTCACCGCACTTAAAGATGCAATTATAATCTTGTCTCTGCCAAAATTCATAGCACCTGACTTTGGGCTTTCTCAGTGTCATCTTTGTTAGGACCCTGGTCTTTGTTTTCAGTCAATGCAAGAAACATGAACCTCCAGAGAAGGAGTTAGACTTAGGATTAAATCGCTTATATGCAAATACTACAGTCTTTTTCCCAGCAGCATTTCGGTTTTACTTTAAGTGTGAATACGTTTTTACGGTCTTCTCCAAAAGCATTTGTGACGTGTGCCACTGCTTTCACCCCAATTTCAGTGAGATTGTCAGGAGAAATTTTCGCTAGAACAAACTCAAAGCTAGGATTCCCTTTTAATCTTTATGTTTTTGTTATGCCTTTGTCATTTTACTAAAGGCTAGGTCTGAGTAAGCCTACGTGCAAGGGGTGCCTTGGTGAGGCAGAGCGCTGGGTAACCCACCGTTTCTTCTCTTACAGTGACAACAGTTTGAGTTTCACAGGCAGGCATGAGGCCGGGCCTGGCCATCCTGTTACACCTCAGTAAGTACAGATGCTACACGTACTCAGGCCAATTTTCAAATGTGATCACGTGATTTACACATCTCTCCCAAGATTTTGTTAGAGTCCTTTTAAGAACACTATTAAGACACACCTGACAGTGAGTACTTATTCCCCATTCTCCTGCCTAGGAGCTATGAGTGATATGAAACCTTTAAGTGCAAAGAAAAGATATGTGTTGTAATTGAGTCTGAGTCAGGTCCTGAAAGGAGCAATCAATGTCTGCTAACAAATAATAAGCATGGATCTGCATAAATAAAGAAGAGCAGGCTAACCAAACTTACAAATTGCTTTGTACCTAAAGAGTTAAGCGGCACTCATCATCTGAAGCATAGCCTGAGCCGTAGACTGAAATCTGACAGTAAAATACTATATTTTTACCATTCTAATTGCGGTAGTTTCTAGTGTTCTGTGGGATCTTCATGTATTGATTGTTGTGGGTTTTTTAACTGCACTTTTTGCAACAAGTTGAGCCAAGTAAAGCTGAACAGATAAAGCCTCCGAGGTACCCATTCCTGTTCAGGGTTTCAGGACAGAACTTGTTTAAAAGGACAAGCCCTGTAAGGGAAGTCTTAACATAATGGGGAAAATATTTAAAGTTGTTTCAGGCATAATAAACCAACTGATCCTGCAATTATTTAGGTAACTTAGAATTATTCTGTTTAATTGTTGATGACCATTCCATGGGATCTGAATGGAGGGTTCTGAGGCTGGACCAGGAGGTTCATTATTTAGATAACTTAGAATTATTCTGTTTAATTGTTGATGACCATTCCATGGGGTCTGAACGGAGGGTTCTGGGGCTGGACCAGGAGGTTCGTTGCAAATCATCAGAAAATCTGAGGGATACCTGACGTTAATCCTGGTCTCAGTTCCACCATTATCGCTTGGAAATCAGTGGAAATCAGCAGAATTAATCCAAATCTGGCTCTGCTCATAGAGTCAGTTGAAATGCCTGTGATGCTGCTGTAGGATTAGGAAGCATAACAAATTATTGCTCGTAGCAGACTGGCATGTCTACCACACAATAATGTGCTGAGAGTGTAAGTTTTAGCATAGATTTGCAATATGCTAGCTATATTTTTTGTAATGATTTTGCAGCAGGTGTGTTCGTTATCAAAGCTCTTCAAGATTCTGCCAAACGATATTACTAAGGACAAAAGGAGTACAGGCAAAGGATAATTTAGTTTTCTGCTGATGTTAGGATGTAACTGATTTTCTCTGGAGAATAATTCTGGGTACACAAAACAATTTCATCTCTCTTTGATCTTTTTTTGCGCTCAGCACTGATAAGACTCCAGCATGCACAAGATGACTGTGATGCTGGGTCCTGCCACCCAGCCATTGGGGACCTCCTCCTGGGTCGCAGCAAGCAATTAACGGCCTCATCAACCTGTGGAATGAATGGCCCTCAGAAGTACTGCATTATAGGCTACCTAGAGGTTGGTTTACTCTTTCCTTTTTAATAAATTGAACTCTGCTTACTAACAATCTTCTCAGCGGTAAAAGGAAATTGCCCAGACTAGGAAGTTTCTGTTGGAGTTGTCTGAATAATCATCAGACAGTGTGACATAAGTCTGGCGGAAGGCTATGCCTTATTGCAGAACATGTGGAGGGTTTGGCAGCAAACAGCCTCCACAGTGATGTATAGCTTCTCAAGCGGGAGAAACATCCATGAGGTGCAAACAAGCACAGGGATTTCTGAAGGAGCTTTGCTCTGCAGGTCCTTTTTCCACTCATGCCTCAGAGATAAAGACCATGGTTTGCATGTGCGTGAGTGCTCAGTGGGAGGAGTGCGGTCCTGCAGGCTGTAGGCACTGCCTTGACGGGCCTTCACTGGGCCATGTCCCACACAGTGCTGAGACCTGAGGAAGCCTGGTAAGAGATTCACACCATGTCCTCTCATCTTTTGATCTGAAATCATAGAATCATAGAATGCCTTGGGTTAGAAGGGAGATTTAGAGGTCATCTAGCCCAACCCCCCTGCAGTGAGCAGGGACATCTTCAACTGGACCAGGTTGCTCAGAGCCCTGTCCAACCTAGCCTTGAATGTTTCCAGGGATGGAGCATCTCCCGCCTCTCTGGGAAACCTGTGCCAGTGTTTCACCACCCTCATTGTAAAAAATTTCTTGCTTATATCTAGTCTGAATCTACTCTCTCTTAGTTTAAAGCTATTGCTCCTTGTCTTAATGTTGATAAAAGCAGCCATCTCTGGCAGAGGGAAAATCTAACGGTGTAGCCCAGTCTTTGGCCGCGTGGCTGGGTGGGCAGATCCAAAACACAGGTGACCAGAGGGGTCTGTCTCATTCCTTGGCTGCAGCGACTGGGACTGTGGAGACCAGTGGGCATGTGGGACTTGCAGGCAGGCAGAAACGGGAATTCCCCTGCTGCACGTCCTGGAGGACTTGGCCCTGCTGAGCTAATAAATTGTTGCAAATAGAAATATTTTTGCTAAATACCAGCTGTAGGCTGAAGAGGAAGCTAATAAAACACAGCTTAATTTACAAGCATTTGAAAATAATTACAGTTTATGACCTTCTGGCAAAACACTGTGACACATTTGCAATGCAAAGCTCGGCCATACTGAAATGGCACCAAGCAGTGCTCCATGTTACTCACTGCAACTGTGGTTTTCTGCAAAATATAAATACCTCTTTCCTCTCCCAAAAGAGCCTGTGAGCTGTTCTTCACCCTTTGCTGGTTTTCCCCATGTTGTTTGAACAAGTGGATCCTGGGCACTAACTCGTTGGCTGTGCTCTGAGTCTCGGCACTGCTTTGTAGAGGGGGACAAAGAGCCATCTCGGAGACATTGTCTTTCTGGTCCTTAGCAGGATGACTGCCTGTTGTTTTTTTTTTCTCTTCTTAAGAGGAGATCAAAGAGCAATAAAAAAATAATATTTTCACTTGCCTGTAATTATCCTTTCAATTATGTAAATACAGACTCATGAAAAGGAACAGCTGTTCCACAATAATCCCTGTGATTTAATGCTACTTCAACGTGTCTTGACCCCTGGTGACTGTCTCCTGAAGAGGACGAGAGATACAAAATCTGCTGCTTTGCAGAGCTTGAGAAATAGAGGCTTATGTGCTGGCAATGTGATCTGCTGTACCAGCTCCCCTTAAATGTGTGTGTCACCTGAGACAAATCACAGAGTCCTGCTCAACTCGCTTCTCTTTCTCACCAGCACATTCTTGAATGCTTTGCTGGAGGCAGGCCAGGAAGCTTTGCATCTTGCAAAGCTGCGTGCTTCCTCCCCCAGTTCCCGTCCTGATGACCTGCATCACGCGTCATGACCAGAGCAAAACTCACTTGTGAAAGTTTGTGTTAGTCAACATGGCAAGCTGCCAAGAAGCAGGACTCGGTTGGGATGTCTTATTGAAAATTAGGATTGAAAAAAAATTAGAGTTCAACCGCTTTGTGGTTGAAAAGAAGCATTGCAAATCATTTTCAGTCTTGAATGTGTCTTGTTTCTGAATGTAGGTTAAGTGGTTTTTAGCCCTATGATTGGATTTACTGATGACATGTGATTTGAAAGGGAAAGAAAGAGGAGTCAATTGAGGAGAGCATAAAGCTGCACACTTCAGAAGCAAACGGGATCTGCCAGACTTGCCTTGCATAGACATGCATGTGCTTGTCCTTGGGGCACAAAAAAATTTTTATGGAGCAACCTTAAACATCAGTCAATTGAGTGTCATATTGTATGTGTTTCTATAAACCAGAGAGTGGGTGTGTGCAGTCCTGCCAAATGCTTCAATAACCTGAGCTGTCTTTAACAGAACTTTGTGAAATGAGGTGACAGAGTATTTTTTGTATTTCTGTCTCATCTTCTAGGTTGTACATACATACATTTGTCAAGGGTGGCATAGAATGACTGAATACTATATATATTTATTGTAGCATTTAAAACACATGAATTATTATGTTATATTATTTACCTGTAAATCTATGACTCTCCATTTATTTAGATGTGAATAATTCCCAAGTGATTTCATAATACAGAGATGTCCAAACCATTCCTAATACTTCTCCACAGATCCTGGGTGTGCCTCTCCACCCATCCTCTTCTGGGTCATTTCCAGCCCAGATCCTGCCTCTGACTTCCACTTTTTGTTTTCAGCAGCATCCCTGCCAGCCTCCCAGCCAAGAGCACCTTCAGCTCCCTCTGGGGAGCTGTGTCGTCCCCCCTTCTGCCAGTATCCCTGCCAGCCAGGCCCACAGCTTGGGCATCACCTTCTGCTTTGGCTTATCCCTGAGCCCTCACACTCAGGCTCTGCCCAAATCTCTTCGGGTCCATCAGGTTAGCACAGCTGCCCCTGCCCACCCTGGGCATCCCCCAGCGTGGCCGCTGCCATACCCTTCCCCATGACACTGCTGGCTGCCATCGCATGTTGCTTGGGCTTGCCTGCGTGGCTCAGCACGGGTCATCTCCCAGCCCACCATGTTAACCTTGTCACCTCTCCTTACGTCACCCACTCAATGCCCCTCTTGTCAGCTGAAATAGGAGCTCCCTTCCCTCACTTTCAAAGCCCTTTTGCAGGCAAAAGCCTCTCATTCAGCACTGAGATATTGGCTAATCATTACTACCTTCATCTTCTGCTTGTTATGCTTTCAGACAAGACCCTTACATCCTATTGACATCCTGATTTTCCTCCTTTGCATTGTTTTTAAACTTTTCCAGTTTCCCTATGCCTACAAAAGGCTCTGATAGTGGTCAGGGTAGTGGTGTCAGCCCAGGCCACCTACTTACAATGAGCCTGGATCCAGCATTGCCTTCCATTTGTACAACAGCACCTGTCTGCTGCTCCTGGCTGAGTTGCCGAGCTGCTAGAAAATGTGCAAAAGAGAGGGGAAAAAATGTATAAATGATAGAGTGAATTTCCTCTTCAAGGCTGCTTCAGATCTTGAAAGATCCAGTCCTCTCTTGTATCCCCTCTGCCTCCTTGCTGCTGTCTCTGGCTGAAAGTTTCTACAGCCTTTATGAGTCATGAATGAAAACTCAGCTTTTAAAAAATAAATTTCTCCCAAGAAACTCTTGCAAAACAAACCCTCTGGCAGCTAAACCCAGAATCAACACCTTGACAAACTTATTGCTTTGCTCTTACTGAGATCCCTTTCCCACAACTGAAAAAGGGTATTGTTTGTAGAATACCTGGCGCAAACTGAGGCCAGCATTTACTGTGTGCTTGGTTTGTGCATATGATAATTTTCCTGGGCTTGTCCTTTATATGTGAAAGCCTGAGCGATTAAAAGCACAAGAACCCAAAGCAACATGACAGACTCCAGTCTTGCAATGGCATAAGTATATGTACAACCACCAGATCTTTAGAGAAGAGACCAAATTCATCCTTTATCCTACTTATTTTGTTTTCTAGGCTGAACAGAAGTGCTTTCTCTGTGATTCCAGATATCCATATAATCCCTATACACGGCACAACAGTCACATGGTTGAAAATGTTATCACAACTTTTGAGCCCGATAGGAAAAAAAAGTGGTGGCAGTCAGAAAATGGTAAGTTTCTTTGAGAATATATTACTGCAAAACGTTAGTGTGAGATTTATTTATGTAAGTGGGATTCATCACATATTGCCCTCATGAAGACATGAGACAAAACTACATCCGTTCTTAGATTCAGTAATACTGAGTGATTTAAACCGAATTGTGTGTAACAGTATAGGATTTCAGAAATTCTGTTTTTCTACAGACAAATTTTAAGCACAGTATCTCCAAGAGCTGACCAGAGGACCCGCAGCAGTGCTGTTATACACGGTGGCTGTGTATTTTTCACAGAGTGTCTGCTTTTCAGGGAAGTGTGATTTGTGGCAAAGGTACATTTGCCTACAGATGTGTAATGACAGAGTGTGTAAAACAAAAATATCCATTTAAAAAAAGTAGTTTGCCGTGTAAAGCATGAATACTTTAGGAAATAATTAAACGAAGCCTGGCTATCAACACCCGTATTGCCACATGTTAATTTTGTCGCAAACTTCTCTGTAGTAGTTCTTCCCACATATCAATTTATGTAGCCTTACAGCTTCTCTGTGAAGGCATGATAGGAGGAATAGCATCTACTTTACTTTATTTTTGACATGTGGTGAATATGTAAAAAATATTTGACTGTTTGGAAATTAAGGCATAGAAAAATTAAGACAATATGTTAGCCCAATTTTGGGTATCCAACTAAAACTCATAAGCCTTGTTTTTTCATTGAGTTTAGCAAGGAGAAACTTCTGGGATGAGGTCTTGTGCACAGCCTGGTCAGCAGGAGCCCTGGGATGCTGCATGCAGATGTGAACAGTGGGGTTATCAGCTGAGCTCCTGCAACTCTCCACAGAGAATGTGTGAATTGTGGGGTTTTTTCCATACTTGTTGCAGTTTTGGAAGATGCCTAGTGCAACGGCTCTGCTCATGACAGATTTCAGGTCTGGCAGTATAGAAGGGCTTAACAGAGCTGTTTAGCATGAAGAAAACGCCATATTTTTACTGGGTTTCAGGTTTTTCTTAGAAATAAGCAAACTGTTTGGTTGGATTTTAAAATAATCTTCCTGTATACAGCAAGATGTAAACCCGGAGCCTTACCATCACCGTCACTTACAGTCTGAGTGGTCTGAACAGGACCTTTAACCAGCTCCTGCAGTCTCAATGACATGCGGCATTGCTGGTGCCAGTGCCGGAAAGGCAGCGCATCACATATTACCCCTGAGAGAGCGGTCCGGCTGCCCGCTGGGTTTGTGCACAGGGGATGCCCGAAAGAGCCTAGCTGCCATGCTGGAAAAGGCATCTTTAATTCCCCACAGGACAGCTGTCTCAGCAACCCCTTCAATGTGCTCATCATGCTCTTCACTTAATTTTCATTCTCTTTTCAGGCATTGACCATGTCAGCATTAGATTGGACTTAGAATCTTTATTCCAGTTCAGCCATCTTGTCCTGACTTTTAAGGTACATCTTTTACCAGAGCTTTTATGTAATGTTATACAGTAATTACTTAACCACAGGAATAAATTGCTTATGGAGGCAGTGAAAGCTCCATCTTTAGAGGTTTGTAAGAACAGGTTAGATAAACATCTGTCAAGTATGGTTAAGTTATATTTAATCCTGCCTTAGGGGAGGAGGATAGACTGAATAGCTTCCTATTCATGTGCCTTCTGGTTCTATTTTCTATAAATCTGAGAATTAAAGCTAAAAAAAAATTAAATTGCAAAATTAAGCCCTAAAAAATTAGGACATTTCTGAACTGAGGTTGCTCTTTGAAGTTTAGTTCAGTCTTCTCACTTATATCCGTTATGATCCAGATGTTGCACATTTTTTTCTGCAAAATTCCTACATTGTTATGATAAACTTCCTTACTTAGAAAGTAATCTTACATCTACGTGGAAGGTTGCCCTTCCCTTTTGCTGAGAGGGTTCAGATGAATCCGGCTTTTTCAGAGAATCACGTAACCAGCATAGTAACACTGTAGGGAGCCTGCAAGCTCCCAAACACAGAATTTTAAATGGCAGCTGTTGGCATCCCCCAAACAGGAGTGTCAATAGAACAGCCCATGAGATGTCTTATCAACACCTGGTTAAGGAATTCTTGAAACAATATTTGTTGCAGACATTTCGGCCTGCAGCAATGCTGGTTGAGCGCTCCACCGACTTTGGTCAGACCTGGAAAGCATTTAGATACTTTGCACAGGACTGTGCAGCTTCTTTTCCCAGCATCTCTTCTGGTCCAGCAAAAAGTGTGGGAGACGTCATTTGTGACTCAAGATATTCTGACATCGAGCCCTCCACTGAAGGCGAGGTATTGCCAAGTCTCTGTGTTTGTATGAGTTCAGGTCATACGTGGCTATTTTTGTGGAGCTGAGGGTCTCTTGTCTGTATCCATCAGATCCACTTACACAGGTTCTGAGACATGAAGTGGTATTGGCTTTACTGAAGTAAGAGGGAAAGACAAACACTGCACTTTACCCTCAGTTTCACATCCAAATGAACTCATAAAACAACTCGTACAAAACCTTTGACCGCTCTTTTCTTCCTTACAAATTCACGTGGAAATGCCCCTCATGAGATCTTGACTCCATCAGCCTCCAGCACTGAAGGCAGGGGCCTGTCCTTTGATCCCTGTGGTAGGTGCCAGTCCCATCTCTACATTACTCTGGGGCACTCCTTTTCCTTCCTTCTGACACATCAGTGCACCAAAATGTCTTTTTGCCTTGCTCAGCCAAGGCCGGGTTGAAAGGATGAGAGCGCTTTCTGAACCAGGGCCACAGCCTTGTGTTTTTTCTTTTCTGGCATCAGTAAAGTGGCATTAGTAACTAATGGGTCTCAGGTAACAGGCTTTATATCCAAAAAGAATAGCTTCAGTGATCTATAGAGCTGTATTAATTTGTTTTGCAGGTTGTTTTAAAAGCTTTGGATCCCAGCCTTGAAATAGAAAATCCGTATGTGCCATATATCCAAGGTATGGATAGTACAGGTTTTCTCCACAGCTACTTTGCTGGTGTTGCTTATTTTGTGCACTGAAAGAGTGAAAAGCTCAGCTGGTGTAAATAAATGGTGTTGAAAATCAGGTACCAAAAGATCGTAGGGAGACATCTGTATTAATAGATAGAATGGACCAATCTTGTTCTCTAGCACTGAGGGCAAACGGCACAGCTTTGCAGAGCTCATCCATGCAGCTAGACTGCCTTTCCTTCTGGGATCAGGTGGCCCAATCCACGCTGCCTTTTGGGAGCAGTCCCAGAGCTGTACATGAACCTATAAAGACATTTACAGAAAATACATGTTGACCCCAGCCAGAGCCATAGCAGGGAGCGTGCTAATGCTTACACAGCTGTGTGCCAGGAGAGGGCCTGTGCCCTGGCACTGTGTGGGTTACTGGTCTTGGCCCATATCAGGTCATTTTAACTGTTTCTTCAGTATGGGGGAATTCTTGGATGACTGATCCAAGCTGAAGATTTCATACTGTTCGTCTTTGAGTGAACTTGGGCTCTTGATTTCTCACCTTTCCTTTCAGAGCTCATTACGTTGACAAACCTAAGGATCAATTTTACCAAACTCCACACCCTTGGGGATGCTCTGCTTGGAAGAAGGCACAGCGATCCCCTCGAGAAGTACTACTACGCTGTCTATGAGATGGTTGTGCGAGGCAGCTGCTTTTGCAATGGCCACGCCAGCCAGTGTGATCCCATGCAGAATCTACGGGGAGATGTTTTCCATCAGTCTGGGATGGTGCGTTGTTAATGCTGTCTCCAACAAAGGCAGTCCCTACCTGGTATTTTGAGGGAAGGAAGAGATGGAGGGAGGGAGAGGAAGCAAGTTCTCTCTTGGATTGAACATTTGCAACTCAAAGGTGTAAAATGTTTCAACAACAGCTTCTTCCTTTAAAATCCTGGGCTGGATCACTCAGAAGCTGTCTCTTTGTTGGCACTAGGTAAGGTGTTTCAAAAGCAACTGGGATAAGACATGTTGAAAATAGCAGGAAAATACCAGAGCTGTAATGGTCCAAATGTAATGCAGTAAGTAGCCTGTGGTGTGTGCAGACTTGAATGGCCAATCATCGGGTGCATTCCACACTCCAGCTGGGCTCTGCAGCAGGAGAGGAGGCATTGGCACAAAGAATCGCTGATAATGCAAAGCTAACCCATGAAAAACAGATTATTAAAATATTCAGGAACATGACTGTGAATTCTTTCCTTCTGGGAAGAAGAGTATTTTTTCTCCTGGAAAATATGTATCTCAGTATAGAGACATTTAGGGAGAGAGATACAAAATTTTAACAGTTGAAGTATCCTTTGATATTTCTAGAAGTATTTATTTTCTGAATGTTGCTCGGTGGCTTTAAAACTGTTTCATTAAATTTTGCAGGTATTTTCCAGACCTTTTTACTCAAATAACTGAGAATTACGACAGCTGAGGGAGCCAAAGAGCTTTGTATTTTCCCAGTCTTGCTGGCATACCTCGAGAAAATATCTCCCCTCCTCTCATGTCACCTCACCTCATCTCTGTTCTCACCATGTTGCAGGTCCATGGGAGATGTATCTGCCACCATAACACCGAAGGTTTGTCCTGTGAAAGATGTAAAGATTTCTACAATGATGCTCCCTGGAGGCCAGCTGAAGGGGCACAAGATAATGCTTGCAAACGTAACTCAAACATATTATTTTCCTTTTCGTAGAATAGAATCATAGAATCATTAACGTTGGAAAAGACCTCTAAGATCATCAGCTCCAACCATCAACCCCACACCACCATGCCTGCTAAACCATGTCCCAAAGTGCCACATCTACATGTTTTTTAAACATCTCCAGGGATGGTGGACTCCACCACCTCCCTGGGCAGCCTGTCCCGATGCCTTACCACTCTTTCAGTAAAGAAATTTTTCACAATATCCAATCTAAACCTCCCCTGACACAAATTGAGGCCATTTCCTCTCGTCCTATCGCTAGTTACCTGCGAGAAGAGGCCAAAACCCACCTCACTACAACCTTCTTTCAGGCAGCTGTAGAGGGCAGTAATATCCCCCCTCAGCCTCCTCTTTTCCAGACTAAACAGTCCCAGTTCCCTCAGCTGCTCCTCATAAGACTTGTTCTGCAGACCCTTCACCAGTCTTGTTGCTCTTCTCTGGACACGCTCCAGCAACTCAGTGTCCTTCTTGTACTATTTTCAATAGTTGTGGGGTGGTTGTAGCACAATCCTGGCGTAATGCGTAATGGGATGGCTGGGTTTCTGGGAGGGAGACCTTTCCATGCCTCTTCTAGAAAAACAGATGGATTCCTGTATCAGTCGGTGCTGTGTTGCCCTACAGGAAAGAGAGCTGTTTCACGTTCTTGTTCTTCATAAAGATAAAAAACCAGTAAAGAAGGGAAAAAACAACTAATGCAGAAAAGATCATTCATTGGTTTGCACAGGGTCTTTCTTGTGAATGAAAAAATAATTTGGACAAGGCTGAATTATTTATATCCACAATACAGAGTAATGTGGGATATACAAGAATAATGTATTACGTTCTGTGACAAACATTCAGCTAGATCTTTCTTCAGTGAAGCAGTGCTCCCCTCTGCATATCAGGCACACTCACCTGCATGGGTACTTTTCCAAGTGTAGGGCCGAGTTCTGTTGGAAGTCTCAAATGTTTCCCCCCAGCTGTAAAGCACAAGGCCTGGGAAGCTGTAATCTTGCTGGGGCACTGAAATCAGCAATGGTGGCAAGACCACAATAATAGGAGTCATGGTGCGAAATATCCCACTGTTTGTTTTGGTTTCAGGGTGTAACTGCAACAGCCACTCTGGCAGATGCCACTTTGACATGGCTGTGTACCAGGCCAGTGGTGGAGTCAGCGGTGGTGTTTGTGAGGACTGCCAGGACAACACCACGGGGCAACACTGTGACCAGTGTAAACATTTCTTTTACCGGGATCCACTCAAAGTCATCTCGGACCCTCACGCGTGCCTCCGTAAGCTTTGTTTCTTTAAATTCCATAAGAATGACACAAAACAGGGTGGTTCTGGTTCTCTTTCCTCTGAGCCTTATGGCATCCCCATGCTTAAACATTCGTAGGGCTGTAAAAATGTTACCAAAGCTGTAACACCCAAGCTACCTTATGAAGTAGCTGCATGACCACATCCTTGAACAAGCATCATGAAAAGGGCTGCATAATCCAACTCATCGCTAAACTGAGCTTTGAAATCTGGCAGGCCTATCATCTTTTTTGAACAACATCAATATAAATATGAATAGTAATAGTGCTGTTACTTCTGTGATAGTCAGGGATTTCAGGAGAGGTGCAAAATGATGGGAGGAGCAATAACTTTTACTAGATACTTGCCATATATAAGAAAAATAAGCTTTCAGGCATGAAAGTCCTTCTTCTGAAAAATGAGCTAAATTCAGTATTAACATAGGATGGGAAAAATGCTCTAAGTATAATTTAATTGTAGCAATTGGTTGGCATGACAATTCCTTAAGGAGTCGAGGGGAGATTACCCAGGGAAGTGGTGTGGTAGATGTTAGCTCTGCTGTGAGAAATGGGTAGTGCCTTAGGAAAAAATAGGATGCATTAGGAAGGCAGTATCCCCTGCCAAATCCATTGCTTCCAGTAAATAAGTCAGCTGTGGCCAACTCAGACCAGCTCTGGGGAGGTGGCTCACACTTGGTACCCCTCTGCAATGCTACAGCTTTCATGAGAACATCCCCAAAAGTTATACTTTATAGTCATAGGGCCCTCTTCTTCCCAGGTACTCTGGAGAAGGTAAGGAGTGGATGAGTAACGCCTATTTCTACCCAAAGCAAAGGGTGTATTTCTACAAAAATGAAGGCTGTAACACTCCTCCACAGAAAAAGTATATCTTGGAAACACTCGCATAATATTTAACAGCAGCTGTGCATTAACTGTAAAGCATCCAACACAGCGAGCACAGATGAACATCTCTAATCTTTACAAGAATCCTGAATTTGTGCCTACTTGCAGTTCTGAAATTCCATTTTCATGCTTGTATCTAAATGTGCTTTTTTTACATGTCTCCTTGACCATGCCTGTAGCTTGCAACTGTGACCCAGAAGGTACACTGCATGACGGCGTGTGCGACAGCCACACCGATCCTGCTCTGGGAATGGTCGCGGGCCGGTGCCCTTGCAAGGAGAACGTGGAGGGTGTCCGCTGTGACAAATGCAGGGCGAACTACTACGGGCTGAGCAGCAGTGATCCGCTGGGCTGCCAGCGTATGTAAACCACCTCTTTTGTTCTTCTTTCCGAAGCACTTTTGAGAGATGGAGGCAGTTGAATGCACAGATGCACACAGTAATGCACAGATACTACCTGCTTCACAAAATACCCAGTTGCCTGCTATAATTTAATGTCAATGTAATTTAGTTGAATGTACCTGGTGCAGCATCTGAGACAGAAAAGATGCAAAATCACTTGCGGAATACATAGTATATTATAATGGATCAGGCTGTTATTAATAGAAGCATTGTTAAACATGTAATTTAATTGAAAAGTGAGATTAAAACACATGAAAATAATTTTAGAATCAAATTCAGCACAAGGGTGAATGCAAAGCCACAGAGGGGATCCCAGGAATCGCTGTTGGGATACTCGGACTCTGCGCTGCACAGTGCAGCACTGAGACGGCAGGAGCTGCTGCCTTGCTATGAGAGCTGCCAGCCAGCTGTTGCTCCCAGCAAGGCTCGCTGGAGAACACATCCCACCCCTACCCGGGCCCATGGTGGGTTTGTGAGCACGTTATGCCCACAGCATGGTGCTCAGCAACGTGCAAGGACTGCGCAGCGCGGGCCAGCACATGGCAAACCACCACACCGGACTTCTGGCAGTGCCCCGCTCCCCCCGGAGAGGGTCCCTGCTGGGGAAGCAGCCTATTCCCCGAGGGCTGTCCGAGGGCAGCAGGGTGCCAGGATGTGTCCATCTGCAGAGCATCCGTCCCGAGGACAGAGACTGCCCCATCTAAAGCAAACACCAGTGCCGCTGCCATCACTGGAGCCCGTAGAGGTAACCACGTGTTTTTATCCCTGCAGCCTGCAACTGCGATCCCGCCGGCAGTTTGCCTTTCTCCATCTGCCGTCCTGCCACTGGAGAGTGCTTCTGCCAGCGCTTTGCCACAGGGCGACGCTGCGAAAAATGCCTCGTGCGTACTCCGCTTTTGTTATTATTTCTGCACGTCGTTTTAGGAGTCCCCTCTCCCATCTCCTACCTTTTCATTGCCAGAAAACTAAACAATTAGTCAAAATTCAAAACAGTTTTACAGCTGTATGCTCCCATTTTGCATTGACACATCTGGTTCTTTTTTACTGCTTGCAAACACTTGTGCAATCGAACTGCACTAGGAGGAGCACTCACAGGAAAGAAAGGAAATGCAAAATCATGTTCTCAGACCATTTTTGCTATTTCCAGAGCAACTTGCTTGCTCAAATTGGTAAATATCTGGCTATTTTCTTGCAGTGGCTGAGCATCCATGCAATCTAGTAAGAAACATTCTCACATGGCCAATCACAGGCAGGCAGCCCGGGAGTGCTCCAGAGCATCATTCATCCAGGGGGATAAGTTCTGTTGTGCTTTACATACTTAAATATTTGCCATAAAAAATCTTTCACTTTCTTTTTATCCCAGGTAGGATACTGGGGTCTTGGCAACAGCTTGTATGGCTGTTCTCCATGTGACTGTGACATTGGTGGATCCCAGAATAACTTGTAAGTTAATTTTCTTCAAGATTTTCTTGGTTTGAGGTTTTAGAAACTCTTAGGCTACACTTTCTAATTAGGTTAACAGAGTCTCAGTACAAATGGGGAAATAGACTGTAGACGTAATTTGATTACATACAAACGGTGTAAAGTCGTGTTGGGATCTTGGAAATTTATTTGTGATTTTAAAGGGGATTTACCTTTTTGCTTTGAAGCCAACTTTGAATAAGCTTGAGTCAAGATTGTTTAACATAAAATACAAACTGCATGGTTTCAGAGAACCAGAGGCCCTAATATTAATAGAAATTGCAAGTAAATTAGAGATCACGTTTTTAACTTAGCTTCATACATCTACTTTAAAAGCTAGAAAGATCTTAATTTTTTGTGTCATACTGGGTCCTATTCAAAATATATAATTTCAGAAGCAAGCTTGGTTTCAGTTGGGTTCATTCAGGAGTTTATTGGGTAGCAGTCTTCACTACTGCTGTTAGACTTCAGACACAGGAGCGCATAGGCTGGTGCCATAGAGCAGTTCCTTGTGAGAAGGTAAATCAAAGCTAGTAATTATCTGATGTGTTAAATAGGAGTGCAAGTATATGAAAATTACGATATCACATCAAACCAAAGGTCCTTCTGATCTCGTGTCCTGCCTCTAAAATTATGGGGGATGGATACGTAGGAATAGTGATAGATACAGTAATAGATACAGGAACAGAGACAAGAAATGGATACAGGAATAGATAGTAACAGATGCTCGGGAAACAAAATGATTTGTGCTTCAGGTGTGGAACAGATGGAGAAAGGACAAAGCATGTCACATCTCCTATGTGATGAAAAAGTATCATTGAATAAATCCAGCGTCGGAAGAAGGAAACAGAAGGGGTGGATGGTAGGAAAAAGTTTAACAGGGGAGGCAATCTGACAGTGGAAGAAATGAAGCAAAACTGAAACAAGGGTGGCGCTGAGCCACTCTCCAGCTGGGAGGACCCAGCCATGCCACACTGTGACGTCCTCCCTTTACCAACTCTTACCCTAGGTGCTCACCGAAGGACGGTCAGTGCAAGTGTCTTCCCAACATCGTGAGCCGCCAGTGCAACGAGCCAGCCCCAGGCTACTTCTTTCTACCCCTGGATTATTATATTTATGAAGCTGAACATGCAAAGCCCCTTTCTGGCTCTGCACCCTTGGTACGTAGGTGGCTTTTTAGGTGTCATACTGAGAGGGTATCTACACAGTGGTGTTATAGGAGCCGAGCCTGAGGAGAGGAGCCCTCACTCGGGGAGCAGCCAGAGCGGCTCTTTGGCAGGAGGATACAAGGCAAGTCCCTTGGCCGTCCTCAGTTCAGCCTCATTTTTCATGGGCATGACTATCCCATAACGGTGGCTGTTACCAAGCAGCAGTCGCTGCAGCATGGTGTGACCTGCAAAGCTGTGCTTGCTGCTCCTCAAGTGCAGGCTGGTCTAGCATAATTTAGAGAAATTAATTTAATTATTTAAATTAGAGGAAAGTGTTTGAGTTGCCAACAGCTATCACGAACTGTGATATTTCTGGGAATCTCTGACAGGGGAAGAATCAAATTCCTCTCTGCTCCGTTGGACTCATTCCTGCTGCCTTATATAATGGCACTGATTGTAGCTCAATTTCCTCAAGAATTTGGCATCCATCTGTAATTTTTTTAGAAAAGTTAATTTTTATGGGTTTTTTTTCCCCTCAACATGGGGGTGGTTGCTCCCCATGCAGAGTACAAGTCTGGAATGTATCCTTTCCACTGCCTGTTTTTTACTAACATTTCTTCTCCAATGTGTTGTCCAGAAGCTATAGAGAAGGAATAATAAAAAAAATGTTTATTTGCAGGTCACATCCACAAATATTTAGCTGTAATCACAACCAGTAATCATCCTACAGTCCAATAATTAAATGGAAAACAGATGTCTGGGACATAGCTTATGAGACGAAGTGCAAGTTCATTTTAAGGGAGTGAGGGAAAAGGGTTTCCAGCAGCTGCTGAGCCATAGTTTCACCCAGCAAAGAATAAAGCTTGTTTTGAGAATGTGGATTTTCATTTAGCTGCTCACATACACTTCAAAATTGTTGAGACAGTGCTGCCCCTCTCTCATTACTTCATAGGTTAAACCAAGCACTCTTCCAAGGTGTGACACCTACTTCCAGAAGCAAGGCTATGAGTTCACAATTGAAAATGGAAAGATTGTGTTGAACAGGAGCAAGAAACGAAGTGTAAGAAAATCTGGACTGGAACGGGTAAATTGGTGCTTAAATAGTTGCTTAAAATTACACCAAACACTAAAACTTTATTTTGCAACAGAGGGCAAGGAAATGTCTGAGTATGTGGGATTTGCAGACCTAGACGTTACAATCCTTACACAAATGAAATCGGTTTTTTTGGTACACAGTTGAGCTGGACGTTTTATAATTCACATCAACATGTTTGCTCTGCTATGTCCAGTGCCATTGTAGGCTCAGGTTCAATGGATTGTTTAGGAGGGAAGAGCCCCGATGAAAGGTGAAATCCTTTTTTTTTGTTTTGCTTGCAAGATATTTCTGTTTAAGTGTACCTAGACTTTAACATGGTACCTACTGTATTTACTACTGCAGCTTTCCATTGTAAGTATTGATATTTATTTATTCAGCTTATAATGGAAAGTCCAGCCATGTATGAAATCAAGCTTAATCTGTTTAAGATTTACAATGTGAATGCCTGGAGATGCCAGATACGCAGATATGGATGGATTATTCTAGTCCTTCTTGTTGCTGTTGTTGCAAAGCTAGAGGAAGCCTTTCCTTATATGTGACCCTAAACATCCTTCATCTGGGTGAGTTCTTAGAGTGTCAACTGAAAGCTTGTTCAGAAAATGATGCTGGCTGATGGCTGCAAGAAGTAAATAACATGGCAAAAATACTTCCTTTCTTTTTCTGAGGTGTTTTTTTTTTTCAATTTGATGCTGTCTGTTTTTGAAAATGTCAATATGTGTTTGCAGGGTGTGATGCAATTTGGGCAGGACTCAGCTGTGGTGGTGGTTTTCAGGCAGCCCAGCGCTGGCCGGTCTGTCACATGGACGGGACCCGGCTTCGCCCGTGTTCCCAGCGGAGCTGGGCTGAGGTTCATGATCAACAACATTCCCTTTGCTATGGACTTTGATATCATGATTCGTTATGAGCCTGAGGTACTTGTGACGTCTTGTGTGTCTTGTGACGTTGTGATAGATGCAGGGTTTATGTTGTCAGTAATAGCATGCAGCATCTTGTCCCACTCTTTATATTTAAAATTTAAATTGTTTGCCTTTTCATCCTTACCAACCAAGTAACATGCCCTCCTCTGATCCTCTTAAGCCTTTCCACTCAAATCCGAAAAGTCAGCACTACCAGTGTTTCCTAAGCATCAGCCAAGATTTCATCTTCTGGAGTTCCTCTTTTATTACATTTGCTTGGACTGGACTTCACAAATCAGACACGTGCAAAATGCAGCTCTTTTTAGATGAGCATCCTGTATTTCTAGCTGGGATTTTCTGGGCAGAAAAATGTGCACAGGCGTAAGTGATCTGAGTAGATATTTATCCAGGGCTTTTGCAGACATCCAGCTTCCCAGTGGCTCCAGCCGGGCTCTGAGATATGTGAAAATTGTAGGAAAACAGCCAAAATCTTATTTTTTGCTGGGACAAAATTTCTCAATGATGAAGACATGTCTAGGACAATCTGTTAACCCAAATTTGTTTAAACCCAAGTTCATACTCATGTCTTCAAAAACACAGGCGAGTGTTTTGTTGGTACTAGTATTTGTACATGCCTTGCTCTTCAGCTTTGCAGCTCCCTGGGACAATCCCACCACTTGAGATCCTCCTCCTGTCTATTGTATTCGGTTCTCTTACTGTCATTCCGAGGCAAACAACACTCCCAGTGTCTTAAAATGTGAGAACAATTTTACAGTGGGCTGGTTTGATGTAGCCTTTTTCCTTCTAAGGATTAGATTAAACAGTTGAATCTTAAAGACTTTTGTTGCAAAGTCTTTTATGTTTGCTATTCCTTATTACATGTGAGAGGAGGCAGATAATGAAGGATATCTCCAGGACAATGCTGTGCTAAGAAAGGAAACAACTCCAATGACTTCAACAGAGCTGTTTCCATTTACACCGGCTGAGGTCCCATTTCCATCTCTGCTCTTCAATTAGCCATTGCAAATACAATGCATTTTTCACAAATAACGTTATTTTTTCAGTCCTGTAAAGAAAAAAGAGAAAATCTGTTTTGTCACTGCAGTGTGCAATTGTTCAGATGACTTTCATTAACCCTGACAAAGAGAAAATGGGTTTTTCAGGTATGAAAAATGACCATAGTTTTTGTCCTTTGTTTATAGTCCTTGGAAGACTGGCTAGCAAGTGTTGCTGTCCAGCCCACTGGTATTTTGTCAAGTCAACGCTGCAAAAGCAAGGGCCTTTCACAGGAGCCACATGTGTTGCCTCTCCCAGCTACAAAGAGGTCTGACTATTCCTGTCCTTTCGCCTGTAGATTTTCTGTGTACAAATCTTTTACTGAAGCACTGCAGGGCGATAGATGTGTGGGAAAGTGGGAATATTAGAAACACATGTGTGGCCTTTCCTGTTGCTGTCACACCACAATACCACATAGGCTCTAAGGAAGAGTCTGATGCTCTCATCCTCAGCCTGGCAAAGGTTTGCCCAAGCTGGGAGAGCAGCCTGAGACCCTGCTGGGGTTAGTTGTAGCTTTGGCTAAGGTCCAGCTGTAGCTATTTTAGTATGGAAAGGAAATATTGACTTAAAGTCACTGTCCTAGCCTATTTTCAAAACAAGTTTTTCAGCTTGGACCTATGGAAAGAATAGAGAGGAGCCAAGAGGACGAGACCAAAATCTTCATCAAACAGGGACAGGAAAAGACAAATATGAACAGTGAGCTGCAAACTCCTTTGCTTGAAGTAGTAAAACCTGCCATTTTCAGTTTAATCTCACCAGGTTTAAACTGCACTTGGTGACTCACCCAGGCAGAAGCCACGCAGCTTTCCCAAAGCCCACAAGCAGTGGGGCTGGTCCTGCTCCCCGCAGCAGCAGGGCTTGCTGGGGGCTGCTGGCACTAGGATGCAGGCACAGGGGGGAGGGAGGGCTCACAGTATCCCCCAGACTTGCCTTGTCCCAGTCCTGGCTACAGCTGTGCTTTATTTCTGCTAAACAGGATTGCACTTCTGCAAACTCCAGTCTGTCTGGAGCCGGGAACGGAATATTCTGTGGATGTGTATTTTGCTCAGGCCTCTGCCTCTGATCCAAAGGTGAAATCGTTCATCTTGATTGACTCAGTGAGTAGTTCTGTCACTATTCCCTGGAAGCTGTATTTATACCAGTGTGATTTTTTTTTTTACACAGACTTACTCAAAATAATTTTAAATCATTTACAGTGTGTTTTAATAGAAATTGAGGGAAATGTGCTTCTGCTTTCCTCTGTTGTCACTGTGGCGCATGGTTTTGTATGGAGAGACAGGATTGTATCCATTTTAATTTTCATGGAGCAATACAATAATAGCTCATCAAGTCATACCTGTTGCATATGTTTATAGTCAGAGTATGTACCTCCATCTGTTGTTCATTTATTGTAAGCACACTCCACATATGCTGACAAGATGCTGTGGTTCAGGATATAAATTCGTTCAGTTCTTTATCAGTTAGATTTTTTAAAAATCTCTGTAATTTGTCTGAATCTAATTTTAAAAATCATGGATATATTTAAAGTTGCCTTTGGAAAAGTAAAATTAGTTCTGTACTTTCCCAGGAATGGCGTGCAGACATTTCCCAAGTTTCCACCAAGTCACGAACTGGGTGTTAGTTTTGGGTCCCTCTCTTCAGAAAAATATTTTTAAGCCCATTGCTCTAATTGCTTCTGTAGAACTGGACTTAACAAGGGCTGGCTGTACTTGGACATAGAACCTTCAGCTGATTTTTCTCTGTCTCGGTAATACAAGTAAAAATGTTGGCCAGATACCACTTTTGGAGTCATCAGCATGGCACCTCTTGGAAGCAAAACCAGTTCTGAGTATATGTCTGAGGTCTTATTATAATCTGACTTTTTTTATACAGTCTCTTTTATTTGAAGAACTAGGGGAATGTCTAGACCTTCAGAGTAAATGTGAATTTAGATGACTGAGAAGCACAACAGCAGATTTGGAAACGTGGTGCTCCAGGCCTCTGTCCTTGCAATGCAGAGCACAGTAGAGAATGTGGGAAATTCTGGTTTTCAGTATATCTCATACAAAATATTTTCTTTTCCCTCTTAATGCCAAAGCTTGGACTTATTCCCAGAATTGGCTCCGTGGAGAACTTATGCAGTGAAAAGGATTTAGAAGAGTACCAGAAGTATCACTGTATTGAAATTGCATCAGAAGTTGGACCTCATGTCCTGCCCGAAGCGTGCACACGGCTCATAGTGAGCATGTCAGCCCGTATTCACAACGGCGCCGTCGGTAAGGAGCAACCTGCACAGGCAGCTCTTTTGGACAGTTACTGGTTTTCCCTTGAGTTGATAGATATACAATCCTACAATCATAGAATGCTTTGGGTTGGAAGGGCCTTTAGAGGTCATCTAGTCCAACCCCCCTGTAGTGAGCAGGGACGTCTTCGACTAGACCACGTTGCTCAGAGCACCAAACATCCCTTGAATGTTTCCAGGGATGGGGCCTCCACTACTTTTCTGGGCAACCAGTGTTTTACCACCCTCATTGTAAAAAATTTCTTCCTTATATCCAGTCTACATCCACCCTCCTTCAGTTTAAAACTATTACTCCTTGTCCTACCGCTACAGGCCCTGTTAAAAAGCCTGTCCCTATCTTTATTATAAACCCACTTTAAGTACTGGAAGGCCACAATAAGGTCTCCCTGGAGCCTTCTCTTCTCCAGGCTGAACAGCCCCAGCTCTCTCAGCCTTTCCTCATAGGAGAAGTGTTCCAGCCCTCTGATCATTTTTGTGGCCTCCTCTGGCCCCACTCCAACAGGTCCATGTCTGTCCTGTGCTAAGGGCTCCAGAGCTGGATGCAGGACTCCCAGTGGGATCTCACCAGAGCGGAGCAGAGGGGCGGAATCGCCTCCCTCGCCCTGCTGGCAATGCTGCTGGGGGATGCGGCTCAGGGTGTGGTTGGCCTTCTGGGCTGCAGATTGTTGGCTCATGTCCAGCTTTTCATCCACCAGCACCCCACAGTCCTTCTCAGCAGGGCTGCTCTCAGTCCCTTCATCCCCCAGCCTGTATTGATACCGAGGATTGCCCCAACCCAGGTGCAGGACCCTTCACTTGGCCTTGTTGAACCTATGAGATTCACACAGGATGACTTCTCAAGCTTGTCCAGGTCTCTGTATGACATCCCATCCTGGTGTGTCAACTGCACCACTCAGCTTGGTGTCATCTACAAACTTCCTGAGGGTGCACTCAGTCTTGCTATCTGTTTCATTGATGAAAATATTAGACAGTACTGGTCCCAGTACGGACCCCTGAGGGACACCACTTGTCACCGATCTCCATTTGGACATCGAGCTGTTGACCACTACGCTCTGGATGCAACCATCCAACCAATTCCTCGTCCACCAAAGAGTCTACCCATCAAATCTGTATTTAGAGAGAAGGGTGTTGTGGGGGACCATGTCAAACGCTTTACAGAAGCCCAGATAGATGACATCCATTCCTTTTCCCTTGTCCACTAATACAGTCACTCCGTCATAGAAGGCCACTAGGTTGGTCAGGCAGGACTTGACCTTGGTAAAGCCATGCTGGGTGTCTTGAATCACTGTCCTGTCCTCCATGTGCCTTAGCATAGCTTCGAGGAGGATCTGTTCCATGATCTTCCCAGGCACAGAGGTGAGGCTGACACGTCAGTAGTTCCCAGGGTCCTCCTTTCTATGCTTTTTAAAAATGGGCTCAATATTTCCCTTCCTGCAGTCACCAGGGACTTCACCTGACTACCATGACTTCTCAAATATCATGGGGAGTGTCTTGGCAACTACATCAGGCAGTTCCCTCAGGACTCTGGGATGCATCTCATCAGGTCCCATAGACTTCTGTATGTTCAGGTTCCTCAGGTGGTCACAAACTTGGCCTTCCCTTAAAGTGGGAGAGGCTTTACCCCCCGGCCCCCATCTTGCAGTCCAACAACTGGGGAGGGGTGTTCTGCTAAGAAGGTGACACGGCCAGCAGCCCAGATGAAGAGGCTCTGCACGAACACACACACTCTGTTCATGGTGGCGTAGGTAAGTGAAGCCACTCAGCATGTGGTATGTATGGACATGCAGGTTATATCCCGCTGAACCCTGAGTGTGCTGCAAACACCTTTTGGCAGCATGGCTCTTGGAGTCCATCATGTCTGATGAGCTTCACGGAGCAGCGTGACAGGGACCATGGCAGTGCTTGTGTGTTTTCTGAAGAGCATTTCAATCAGATGCAGCTTCACCAGATGGCCAAAGCCTAACTTTCGTACTTTTCTGGCTGCTGTAAAATCACAGAGGAGTTTTTAAGCCATCTCCCTGGATGCTGTAGGCCAGCTGGATGCCCTGGTAGGACTCCAGGCATGATGACACCCAAGCTGATGTGCTGGAAGAGATTCACCAAGAAAACTTTGGTGGTGTCCCAGCAAGAAGGCAGTAGCAGGTGGGGGTTGAAGCCCCAGGCAGTCTCCTGGACCCATCGCGGAAAGGGCAGCTGGGCTCAGTGGCTCAGGAGACTTCTCTGGTGCTGGGCCCAGAGAAATGGAGCTTATCTGCACTTCCAGTAACAGGAGAGGCCTTTCTGGACAACTTTGGTGGCCAGCTCCTCTCAGGGAGCCTTGCCTCTGATAGACCTCATGGCATCTGCTTGTTTTGGGTTATTTATAGAAGGACCAATGCCTCACTCACACATCATGTGATGTGGTCATGGCTATGCAGCCACAGACCCCCCTTGCTTAAGTTTGGACTGTGCTGACTCCCTGTTAGCCTGATTCCCATAGTGATGGGATTCTCCCAATGAAACATGGCACTTTGGTGTTCTAGCGCTGGCATCTGAGCATCCTGGACAAACATCCTCTGTGAGTTAGCAGACCAGCTTCATTCAGCAAGGCAGTCCAAGGTGTCCAGAACACAGTAAACAATACACGGGTGCAGGCTGTCTAAGTACTGTTTGCAGATTATGTCCAGTGCTGCAGCTAGACATTGATTTGCACCAAACCCTTCTAGATTTCAGGATATCTCCATTTTGGATCTACATTTTGCGATGCCCTCTTCTGTCCTATCCCAAATATGTGCTGAAGGCAGTGCCCTGAGTGTGGCAGCTTCAACACTGAGACTTGTGCTCATGCCTGATACGCCATCACCGTCAATGCTACAGCATCAAATAATCCAAGCCATGGCCATCAGTGGTTACTGAAGCACTGATGAGAATAATCGAGCTCTTTCTGTCCTGTTTTTAAGTGTAAAACCTGCAAGTTTGCTAGAGTAGCCAAACTCCTTTATAACCAAACTTGTTTTGATTTTCTTTCCCCTTGGCAGCATGTAAATGCAATCCCCAAGGGTCGCTGAACACCAGCTGCAGTAAACTGGGGGGCCAGTGTCAGTGCAAAGCCAACGTCGTGGGACGCTGCTGTGACTCCTGCTCTGCAGGCAGCTACGGCTTCGGCTTCCGTGGCTGCTACCGTGAGTACTTGGCAGCCAGCACCAGTACCAGTATCTGGCTCTTCATGCGTACCCCAACTTTTTAGGGCTTTGAATCCGTGATTATGTGTGAAGCAATGCAAAATATGTTTCCACAAATAACGAATTTTCCATCGCCACTGCTCGTACTGCCTTTGAGCAGTGTCAGCGATGAGCGGGGTTGGTGGGAATACATTCAGGACACAGCTTTGCTTTCGGTTTTTCCAGCATGCGAGTGCCACCCGCAAGGCTCGCTGAGCACGCTGTGCGACCAGGTGACGGGGCAGTGCTCCTGCCGCCGGGAGGTGGACGGTCAGCACTGCAGCCGATGTCTGCCTGGCTATTTTGGGTTTCCCCACTGCCGTCCTTGCCCATGTAGCGGCTACACAGAACTTTGCGACCCGGTGACCGGAGTGTGCCTGAACTGCCGCGGGTTTACGACTGGAAGCCACTGCGAAAGGTAAGTTGATGGACAGCACTGCAAAGTTCACCCAAACACTGGTGCTCCCTGAAATGCGTGTGTCACTGGGAGCCCATCTACATCCCCATGAATGCATCAGTGACCTTAAATGGAAACACATACCTAAACCCAGAATAAAACTGGGCCTAGCTGCTGAATGGCAGGTATCTATTTGTTTGGCAAATGCCTGTGGGAATGTGCATGTAGTGCCTGTGGGAGGGCTGCGGGCACAGCATGCACACAGCATTGCCCTGGGCTCCCTGCAAGAAGGCATTTGAGACACGGGTGCCATGACACCATGTGCTTGGAGACACGTGCAAAGCACTGCATATGAGATACACTGACTCCTGCCAGCTTTTAAGTTGCCAAGAGGCTAAGCTTGTGCTGAATGCTCAGTTTAATACCTGCAATTATCTCTGAGGAGCTTAAATAAACATGTCCTGTTTCCTGGTTCATATTATTTCCATATGACCAGCAAATGACTTTTCCCACATGTTCCAGCTCCGTTCAAAACAATGCTCCTCTTTTTCATTCTATACACTGGCAGCAGTCTCAGAGTTCAGCAGGGACATCAGAATTATATTCATTAGCTGTTTAGTTTAGTTTGGCAGGATTGTACCTTGTCGTTCACTTTTAAGAGGATTTCCTTGTGAAACCTATTGAGATTTTCTTGCAGTGCTTTTGGACAATACAGCCTTTGGCTATTGTGCTTGTAGGTGGCAAATAATAGGTTAAAAATGGGAGGCTGAAATACTTGCTGCCCTGTGCCTCTGCAGGAGCTCCAGACCCCAGGACGAGGATAATCGAATAGCCAAGACTTCTAGCCTGGCTTGTATACTTATAGAGAATTGTGTTCCCGTTAGCCATAGCAAAGCAGATCAAAGACTGAGGATGCTTCAGAAGCTGCTGTGCTGCCACAGCTGCGGGGCCACAGAGGGGACGGGACGCGAAGGAGGCGGTGGCAGGCAGGGTGACGGGGGTGGCCGAGCCCCAAAGGAGCACCTAAAGCCCCCTGCCTGTCTGGGTAAGAGCACGGCCACCACTGCCTCGAAACAGCCGTCAGCCCGGGTTTGCAGAACATGTCAGGCAGAGCATGGCTGGTTTCAATGCATATGCTGCATCTAAAATACACACTGTTCTCTGAGTGCTCTGAATTAATCATTGCTTTTTTGCCCGTGCCGGGACTTTCTAATGTCATGCCAACCACTCCTTGTGTGTGTGTATGGAAATAGATGAATATATGTGGTGGTAGGTGAATATACAGAATTTTTACATGGCAGCTTTTAGCTGTCTGTGCAGAACATGTGTGATATGTCATATGTATATATTATCATTTAGATTAAAACTGTTCCAGAGTAGGTGAAAGTTTTCAGAAATATTCCTTGAAATTTTAACATATTTTTTTTACCTTTTGCTCCAGATTTTGGGAATTCAGCTCTGATTTTCCATTTTAGAACACCTTTGAAGCTGGGTATATGTGTACCAATTAATGGGGATAGTATTACAATGACCTGGAAAGTTAAATTAATTATGCAGACATATATATAGATTCCCCTGCAGGGACTGAAAGGAGCACTTCACAATTTCTGCTGCTTTGCGTTGACTGCTTTGACAGGTGCGTGGATGGCTATTATGGAAACCCTCTGAACGGAGAACCCTGCCGCCCATGCATGTGCCCAGGGGCACCTGCAAGCAACAGGTATTTTGCACGTTCCTGTTACCAGGACTCCCAGTCTTCACAACTAGTCTGCAATTGTCTCGAGGGATATTCAGGTACGAAGCAAAACAAGGACTGGTTTTGATTCTATTAAAATTAATGTAAGAGAGAAAAATGACCATCCTCTGCCCATCCTCTGTTCAGAAGTGATAACTGAGGTAATGGTAATAAAATCGATAAAATTTACTGAAATTAGGTGGGGAAGTCCTGACTGAGAAGAGTGGGAATTGTGCAATTAATTTTTGAAAAAGGGATTCACCTTTGTGAATACAGTGAAGCCGCTGATTAATCTGATGGCACTCTGTGGAAAACTCCTCCTTTCCAGGGGCACTGCATTAACCTGGTGGGGAGAGGCAGGGAGAGTTGCAGTTGCTCACTACCTCTGAAAAACAAGCGTTGGAAGACCAATTTGGAAAGAACAGGGCATCAAAAAGAGCTGATAAGATTTCCTAATCAGAGAAAGTCTGTCGTATAGAAGAATCTTGCTTTGACGTTAGGCGCGTGACTGTTTCACTGCTCAAATGGTCACTTTAGCAATGAGGTTTCCATTCTCAGCTGTCTCAAATGCAGATATTTTTGCAGCAAACTGATGCCTTGCTTCCTAAGATCCCATTGACTTAGCTTGAATTTCTGAAGGGAAAACTGAAGGTATTTCCCTCTCCCTGGGTGTTAGAAAGACCTACAGTGATGGAAGCAAGCCCTAATGGGAAACACTGCCAAAAACTAAATCAATACTGCCATCTTTACTTAGGCCAGTTTCCCTTGTAAGTCAAGTGTAGTTTTGCCTGAGTAATTGCTGTAGGGCCAAAATGATGCTTGCTGGTACTGCCCCAGGGGACTTCTGTCCTCACAAACCACCGCAGTCGTCAGTTCTGGACATTCTTCCTCCTGCTCCTTTCAAGACCAGAGGCTCTTGGTCACCTCTGTGGCACCGGGCTCACTTCCTCAGAGACTGTGAAAAGCTCTGGTCCTGAGGACCATGGCTAAAGAGCAGAGTCCTTGGTTCAGAATGAACCAGTGGATGAGGTCCCAGCAATGCCAGCCTGCCCAAAAAGGCTTCTGAGATGCAGAGAGGTAGCACCCCAATCGGGGCAGGCATTGGGATGGTGTGCAGAAGTAATTGCAGTGCCAGCAAGCAAGTACAGAGCGTCCCAGAGCTTGTCTGACCTCCTGGGGATCCTCCACTGGGTTACGGAAAGGAAGGCAGGTCTGCCGGGCTCCGGGTTGCTCTGCGAAAGTGGACCCCCCACCTTCCTGTGCTGCTGTCATGGTGAAATCCCCAGGGAAAATCCTGCAAATATGGCCAACCCTGACTACTGCCACTGAAAGGACTTTGCTGGAAAAAGATATTTGGAGGTGTTGTGTGAGGGGGCACCTATTCACTCCTGCTGAAAGGACTTCCTTGGTAAAAATTACTTGGAAGGAGGAGAGTGCGTTGCCATTAGATTTCAGTGTGGGAGATGTAATTTAAACTGATCATAGGATTAAAGGGCAACAGTCTCAAACAGCTGGACATTTTCCACTGAAAATGTGCGTTTCTACAGACAGTCTGAATCTTTTAACAGTATTACTGGAACTTACATTTTTCACTGAAATTCCCATAAGCCAGCAAATATTTTTACCTTCCTCTCCACAGGCAATCGCTGTGACGAGTGTCTTAGTGGGTTTTACAAAAACCCAGGCAGCCCCGGGCTTGACTGTGTGCCATGTCCCTGCAATCACAACATTGATGTGACAGACCCAGAGTCCTGTAACAGGGTCACTGGGGAATGCACCAAGTGTTTACACAACACCCACGGAGCAAACTGCCAGTTCTGCAAACCAGGGTATTTTGGCTCAGCTCTCAATCAAAACTGTCGAAGTAAGTAAGCAACAGCACTGCAACTCCGTATTACTACCAACAAAAGTTTTAAAGAAATTAGGCTGTAGGGAGAGGCTAGCTCTTGGAGGGACAGTAAAACTAAAGCACATCAATAGAGCAAAATATGAGAGTACCAAATATATTTCTATCCAGTGATACAAATAACTGTTAATATGGCATCTATTAAATTCTTCGTCATCCAAGTCTCACTAAATCTCATACTGAATATCCCTCATAGGAAATACTCATTTATGAAACAAAATCAATACTCTGTGTTAGAAAAGTGAATGTGCATTCAGGCCATTCAGGAAGGAATCAAAAGTAAAGGAATCAAAGATAGTTGTTTATCCATGTTGCTGGCTGATGCCAACTAAGCAATGCTCAGTTAACCAGATGATCCCTTGCTGATCTCCCTCCTTTACCAGTGGTTTTCATTAAGTGGCTAGAATGAGATTGTTCAGGCATTTTAATAGACTCCATGTGGATGCTGTCAATAACTCAGCATTTTTAACAGAAAGGTGGGAGGGTAGGAAAAAGCAAGGCATAAGTTTCTTTGCAACGTTTCTCAAAGACTGTTTTCACCAATGTGTCCGATTGAGGGTCTTATTTCTACAGGCCGTACAATTATAAGTATTTTCAAGAAACTTTTTTTCTGGCAAGCTCAAAAATACAGTTCAAGCCCGTTCCTTGTTCAGTCCTGGAAGATGTGCTTTAGAAGTGATTAAGCAAGAACTTTTGGCTCCTCACGAGAAAGGCTTCTTATCTTACTTGGCTTACTGGGGTTTCCCACGCTGGGTAGTGCCTACTGTAAATCAGCTTCTCCTCACCCAGCATATTTAACATTTCATTCTAAGAAGATTCAAAATTCACTATGCCTTCATTTTTTATGCCTGTATTAAAAGTACTGAACGTTCCCAGTAAGTTTGCTCAAAGCGATACGTAAGCTGTTATAGCAAGATAGGTAATCTGTAGAGGATTAAAAATGGGTTCAAGATTAGTAGCAGTAAACCTACAGCATGGGTTTTATATACAGTTCTGATTGTCCATCGATTGCCTATATTATTGTCTCCTGTAGTAACTGTCCTTCTTTTTCCAGGGTGCATGTGCAATCCGGCAGGCGTTGGCCGTGCCGTGTGCCCGGGGGGGGACGCAGCCTGTCTGTGTGACCCAGCCACGGGGACTTGCCCGTGCCTGCCCAACGTGGTGGGCACGACTTGCGACCAGTGCGCCTCTGGCTACTGGGACCTGGCTAGTGGAAAAGGATGTCAGATCTGCGACTGTGATTCAAAAAACTCCCAAAGTACCCAGTGCAACCAGGCAAGAAAATTACTCTGCTTCCGGGAACGGGGGGGTGCTGTTTTGGCATGGCACCGTGGGGGCCCTCTTATGAATGAGGATAGTTTTTTTGTTGTGCTCCCTGAAAGCAAGAAGTCTTTGGAAGTTTGCAGTTGGTGCGATAACGCTTTGAGTCATTATGTCAAACGTGCTGTTCTAATAACGTGGCTCTGCTTGTAAGCAATTTCTCTTTGCATATGTGTTTCCTCATCAAGTGGATCTTAGAAATAGTTTGTAAGAAAATGTCACATAGGGGAAAACTGCCTTGTAAGTATGCGTATAGGGAAGCAGGAAGTCCAGGCTTGGACCCAAGACTCTTAGGAGTATTTTTTAAGTGTTTATTTTTGTAATGTAGTAGCTGTGGCTGTTATATTAATCATGCCTCATCTGTCAGACCTTTTCTCGTCTTTAATTCCTGTGCCCTTTTTAGGGCTAAAACGTGGAAAAAAATAAAACAGCGCTTCAGAATAGAGAGGCGAAATTGTGGTCCCATGGAGTCAGCAGCAAATTTGCTACTGAATTCAGAGCACCAGGAGCATATCCCAAGCACTTACTGATGTGCTTTAACATTTTCTTTTCAATATGCTTTCTGTTTATTCCAGTTTATTTAGTGGATTTATTATTTTTCCTAGGAAAGGTAGCTCTTAACCTCAAAGAAATACTACTGCTTTTCTGAGCTGTGCTAGTTATCAGAGCTGTAATTCCCTGCAGTTTAATTTAATATCTGAATTCCAAAATAAATTTTCTAGGGCAATGTGCATAATGTATCCTCAAGGTGTTCAGTTATAGTTAATACATCATGTAGTTAAGAGCTGAAATGTGAAGACTAGTGCTTTGCTCCAGCAAAAATAAGAAATTAATCTGTTTTGAAAAGGAGAAGAATCCTGTCTCAAATCATAGTCAGAGGATGAGTTCTCAAAGATTATTTGTAGACTGGAACATACAAACTTTTCACATTAGTAAAGTCGAGTCACCTCTCAAAGACCATTTTTTTTCACAACCTTCAGAAGGAAGATGGGAAAGATGGGCCAATACTATATAAACCATGGTGTTCAAAGACCATGTGCAAGCACTGTCACTGCAGTCCCTGTGTGGCTGTGTGACTTGTCACAGGGAGAAAAAGAAACCCAGTAAATAATGTATATCCAGATGCACGACTCTGTGGGCAGTTGTTTAATCCTGAACTGTCTTTACAGCTTACAGGCCAGTGTCCATGTAAGCTAGGTTATAGCGGAAGACGTTGCGATGAATGTGAGGAAAATTACTTTGGCAATCCCCAGACACATTGCATTTGTAAGTATTACTCGGTGGGGACAATTGGATTAGAAACTACCTCAGCAGAAACATTTGCTCTCTACAGGGGAGATGGAACATACATCTAAGGAAACAGGCTTTCATACATTTGTGTATACAAGATGGATAAAATTGTTTATATTATCTATATATAATATAAATATGGTTACGATGGGACCATGTAAGTTAGAGCTGAAGAAGAGCCATTAGCCAGGCAGTCCACTTTGCTCGACTCAAACACCAGTGTGTTTTGTTGTCTTGAAATGCACAATTGTACCTTTTGCATGTGTTAATCCCATGAAAAAGGAACAACTGGATGTAACTTGCTGTCCCTTTCTTGCAGCGTGTGAGTGTAACCCAGAGGGAACCAGCCAGCCCAAGTGTGACAAAGCCACCGGCGCATGTAACTGCCGCCCTGGCATCGTTGGCCGGTTCTGCGACAAGTGCAGCCGCGGCTTTGAGAAAGACTTTCCCTCTTGCCATCAGTGTCATCTTTGTTTCGATCAGTGGGACACTGAAATTACTGTCCTTGCTCAGACTGTTCAGGGATTAATGAGGTTTGCTGCAAATCTTGAAGATAGAGGAGGACAAATTCCCAGCTGTGACATGCGCTTCAAAGCCTTTGAAGATGCCATTTCTGAAGTTGAAAGAATTTTGAGACATCCTGTTCTTTCATTGGAGGCCCTCTCAGGCATTGAGGATTTTCAGGGCTATGTTCAGTAAGGGCTGGGCTGTTCCTGAAAAAATCCCTGGGCTGAGAAAGCAGTCTTCCCCCGGGCTCCACCAGCAAGCCCTACACGTCTGATCAGCACACAGATGCTGAACTGCTAAGTCACTGTTTTCAATAGATCTGTGAAAAAAATAATCCTTAGATGTATTATCTGTCCCCCACAGGCATATATTGAAATGCTGGAACTTTCCAGTTCATCCTACAGATTTTCTAAATAAGCCATTAGAAATAAATGTTTATGCTCGCTTAGAAATGTATCTCTTGTCCTCTAAAATACTGTGTTTCTCATTTCTAGTTTAAGAACAATCCAGTCTGACTTGTGCATAACTGGCATTTCCCTTTCAGACAAAAAGTTGCACAAATGGATCCCCTTCACAGCATGCTGTATGAGTTTCCTGACCTTAACAAGAACATAGAAGACATTGGGGAAGAAGCTGACCTAGTGTATGAAATTCTACAACAGAAAATACATCTGCATCAAAGTTTTCATTACTTGAATCTCAAAGGTAAGGCAGCCAGCAATTAATTGAAATAGGTGAATGTTTTCCATGACATTTTAGAATGTTTTTCTCACCATCAAACCATACAACATTTCAAAGATCCCTAGATTTTAGCTTGTAATGGTAGCGTAAAAATGTAAATACTAGCAACATTTTATACTGACTTTCCAAACTCCCTTTTACCTTAAAATGCCAGCATTTCTAGCATACTAAATTTCAGATGCATGTGCCAGAGTGACATCCGTCAGAAGTCTCATGAATCCCGATGTTTACATCAGGATTTGAAAGCCTCCCAGTTTCACAGTACAGACTCACAGATCATACAGTAGAACAGCAATGGATTTTTTTCCCACTTCTGACTCCTCTTGCTCTTAGCAATACTTAAAGAATGTTGTACCGCAGTGGTTTGTTTAATTAAAGCAGAGAGTCATAGGGCAACTTCTTAGTGTTCCCATGGGAAAATACATGACTTCACGTGGTAAGGAACTAGCTCTCCATCATCAAAAAATGTGAAGTCAGAACTGAGTTCCTTGGCATTTTTGAAACAATTACACCATCTGTGCTTGAGCTAATTATAGCCTCCACTGGCTGCTAATAGCAGTAATGACAATGTCACAGACTGGTTTCTGGAGAAAAATGGGGACCTATCATTCGAGGATCTTGAACAGATGCTAGATCATCCACAGTGGCAGAAGACTGTCAGCAGTATACGCCCCAAAGAGGCAGCTGCCAAGATATGAACCCCTAGAAGACAAGGTGTGCACTGCAGAAGACACAAGCTACAGGCAATGCACTCCCGTTTACAGTTCCTCTGTGTTTCGTTCAGGCGAGAAAAAGATTGGCCTAGACAAGATTGAAAAAAAAGAAAGAAAAGTCAACAGAATACAAAGCTGAGGGAAAGGAAGAGGGGAAAAGAGGGATTAATTGAGATTTAGGGCTCCCCTGCCCTGTTCTACTTGGCGATGCCCCCAGGGCCAGCTCTTCCGCTCAGGTCCCCGAGCGAGTGGTCAGCACAGCTCTCCCAGGCTCCGCTTCCCAATTCAACTGAGTCTTGTGCAGACTCTGAGAAAGGCAGGAAAGCAAAGAAACAGTAAATCCCAGGGAGGTCAGTGGATGCACAGCTGAAGCATCCGTGGTGCTGTCTGGTCACGTTCCAAACCCGCTTCGTCTTTTGGTCTCGGTAGATGGATAAACAGACCTATAAAAAGCACACGAGGGTGTGGGGAGGGGAAGACCTTGAGTTTAAGCTGAACTTCTGGTCTGGGCCACAAATATTCATTGGTCTCACTACTAAGCATCTAACAGCACAGAAATAACATTTTGCTCAAGATAACCAGCTTCTCTGATATCTGAGCGAAAGCCTGGCTCCATCACCCCATCTTCCTTTCAGGACCAGCAGCACATCCTAGGTATGGCTCTGTCTGCTTTTTCCTCTCTCTTTCTTGCTGGCCCAAGCAAGTGGGGTAAAGCAGGATACGGCCACGGACCCATCTGGGGCACATTTGGCACTAGTGTTCTAGACACACATGGGGAATGGGCTCCTACCTACCTCTTGTTGCAGAGATTCAAGTGAAGAAGAGTTCAGGACTCGGAGACTTCCTCACAGGCTTACATTCATCTGTCTGACCTGGAAACATCGATATCTAATGCTGAATTAAAATCACTAGAAAAAACAAGACACAAGTGTCCTTAAAAGAATGTTTCCAGTTTATGATATCTCATTAAATTACGGCTTTCCAGCCTTGGCCTCTGGCTTTGCAGCCTCTGTGGTATGGTAATGCAATGAGTACAGCTTCCTAGGCTGTAAATCAAGCCTGTGCTAAGACGCTGCGTTTAACGTAAAGGAACTTGGAAGCTCTACAGCTCCATCACAAACCAAGCGTGAAAAATGCATTTGGGCCACTTAATGGAGAGCTGAACCACTGTAAAATATTCCTGCGATGGAATTGTTGCACAGAAAACAGTCTCTGCCTTAGTTATGGAGTTAGAGCAGCCTCTTGCCAGGTATTTTGTATTAGGGGCTAACTTTAAACTGTACATTGTTTCCAAGAGTTACAAGATAAAATAAATAGCCCTGGTTCCACATGATAACTAAACATTGCTCAGCTTCAGTCAAAGCAAGGCCAAGGGCTTTAGGGCCTGATTGAAAGGACACAGGACTTGACGAGTGCCTTGTCATTGACTTCAACCAGTTACTGAGTCGGTTACCAGCACAAAGAGGGATGTTAATCAATGACCCCTAATTCTTTTTCACTGCTGACACATTAGTTCTGGCTCATTGCACATGCTTCTGCCCATGGATCTGGGGATAACTTTGGGTTCTCTGGAGATCTGGGAAGCTTCAACATCAGCGGCTTTAAATTATGTGTTTTGCAAAAGTCCTGAGTCCTTTCCTTAGGCTATTAATCTGAAAAAAATGTAATATTCTCCAACCCTTTTGAGTCTGCTGAAGGGAAAGCTTACGCTAAGCAAACAAGAAAGACTCCTGCTGGAAAGTATTTTTTGCCTGGCCTACAGGCTTATCATGGAAATGCTTTTTTTTTTTTCAATGCATCCACTCTGAAATTGGATTTTCCAGAGCCAAAGAAAACTCATAAATTCCCATTTGTAATCTAAATTTTGACCTCAGTTCAGCAGACCATTTAAATTTTGGGTGCTATGCTGAACAGACCGGACAAATGCTTTCCCAACTCACAGTCAGAAAGCTGATAATTTCATAGGTTTTAGAACTGGCATAAACAGTTCTCTTGCTGAAACTTCAAAACAGCACAAATGACGGGAGCTTTACTGCATAAGCTACTGATGAATGCAGATCAGTAGCAGTTTGTGTCAGTAATGGGGTCCACTTCATATTTTTGTATCTTCCATTGGCTTCTCATACACCTTGGACTCTGAAGAATGACATGGGATCCACTATATATACATCTATTTTAGGAGGTGTTGTAAGTATCAATAACTACTCCTGTTTGGCAGTTGGCTGAGTAAAGGAGTAAAAAGTTTGACTGAGGAAATGAAAGCTCCCTCCTTGCTGTCCCAAATCAAACACCAGTGACAACAAACTGAATCACCTGTCACTCACCATTTGTCCAGAATTCAAGTAAATACATGAATTAAATGCAACCAAAATGCAGTTGGTACTAAACCCTATTTCTCTTGCTACAGAGGCCATCAGCAATATTAGGAAACACTTTGAAGTATCATTGCTGGCAGAACAGAAGACCAGTGGGACAATCCCTACTGTAAGATACTCAGAGTACACCAGGAGCCACGCACTCGCTATGTTGGGCCATCAGGCCTTGAAAGCAAGCAATGTGCTGGAACAGCTTGAGATGATCAAGAGCCCCGACATCCAAAACCTGAATGTAAAGGTAGGCACTGTGAATTTTGAGTGGGAGCTAAACAAAAATTTCTTTTTTTATGCTGCTAGTAGGCTTTCTTTTAAAAGGGTGCTTGCATGCGTTTTTAAATCTGGAAAAGGACATTTCCCTGGCACAGACATGCAGTCACGTCAGAAACAGCTGCATTTCTCAGCTGCGGTTACTACCACCCTTTTGGAAGCCATTACTCCCAGGACAGACCCAGCACAAGGAACTGTTTAAGCAGTATCTAGTCTCAAGAGGATGTCAGTGTAAATTCAGAAAGATTAACCCCAAACTCCTCCATCAGCAACTTAAACTAAGCAGAGCAACTTTGCCCTGGAGTGGGTGGGGAGTGCTCACACATCCTTTGCATCACCCATGGGAGAGGAAGAGATTTCTGTCCTTCTGAGGGGCTGCAATGAATGCCTGATAGCACCTGCAGCCCGCCCTGCCAGATCTGGAAGAGATCATCCATCTAGGTCTTTAGTCTCAATATTTGTGTCAAACTATATGGAGGGCTACACCATTGTACCATGTTGTGTGAGAGGTGATCTGGATGCTTTAGAAGAAGCCATTGACCCATGGCCTGGATATGGCCAGGGGACAGTTTCAGCCTTTTGGCCACAAAGGAATGAAGCAAGGGTCTTAGTGCAACACATGGAGCCCAACAAATGGCTCCTGCAAGGATGCTCAGAGCCTTGGGCTGTCGTTGCATCCTTCAGAGGGACCTGTAAGTGACAGCAACACCCATCTTTGGAGAGACCAGGCCACTGTCTCTTCAGGAAAATCCCATGCTATGTTCAAAGTTCATATGATGTCAAACATCTTCCTTCCCCCATCAGTGTACCTCTGGCCCCCAGAGAAGTCCTGATATAAGCATCTTCCTTATTGCAGATCTGTGGTGTGCCAGGAGATCAGCCCTGTGTCACAGCAGCCTGTGTGGGAGCTTTGTGCCAGGACAGTCATGGGCAGTGCGGTGGCCCAAACTGCAGCGGAGCTCTTCCTCTCTCCATTGACGCCTTCAGGAGAGCTAAGGAGACTGCTGTGTTGCTAAATAACTTGACTACTCAGCTACGGGAACCTGAGAATCAGGTGCGGTATATCAAACCTACATTTGTTCAGTGAATGGAGGATGAGATTTGGGAGGTCATAAATCTACAAAAACTCACCTGTTCTTTGGAAAAAGAGCAGTGACATATTGATGGATCCTGTCTCAATATCATAGACCTATCATGGTTCAGTACTGGGAGAAACAGATGCCAGTCCCACCAAGAGACTGTGGCTCTAGCTATGCCTTCCCCTTCCTCACAGGTGCCAAGATCTCATGGGTCATGGTGCCCTGTGCCTATGGAAGTTGGTGGCATCAGGCTAGTATTGTCTATATTTTTATTGGGAAAGAGTCAAATGGCAACATTTGTCAGTAGCCTGAGTATGGCCGATGCTTATCGCAATGGGATTACTGCTGTGAGTAGCATTAAGCTCTATTGATACAACTTCGTATTACTCTTATGTTTGCCATTATGGAATTTTTGCAGATAATTTCAAGACAAAGCTTTTCTGCCCCCAGTGATGTTTAGAAGGGCATCAAGTCGTCGGCTGTACAGTAGTAGTGAAAAATAACTCAAGCAATGTGTGGCCAATGCAACATGTGCCAAGGAAACAAAACCAGACAAATCCCAAAACACCAGTAAAGACAGTTTTTTCCTATTAGCAATCAGAGATGATGCCTGTTACAGGCAAAACACATTTTCCAACAGAAATGTCATTCTGCTGTGGCTTTGTTCTGTCCCTGCAGGGTGCCTGGGCATCCATTTCTTCTTTTTAAAATGCACGCGACACTCTCCGTCACAGCTAACGGGTTTAGAAATGAGAGAAATGAGCAATCAGGGCACATGCCTGGGGCCCTGGGACACAGAGAGCAGCAGCAAAAGGCATTTGCCGAGGACATTGCCCTTGGCGCTCGCGAGCCTCAGGCAGCTCCCTGATAATATGAGCGAAGTATTTCAAGATGTTTCAGAAGTAAAAACATCACCATTTTTCTTGTTGCATGGGGAAACAGCGAATCTCTTCCCTCCGCAGAGCGCAGAGGCAGTACTTGTGCATTTCCTTAAGGCACAGCATAGCCCCCAGCAAAGCAAAATACTGTTGGAATTCAATGATTAACCTAAAGCTGTCATTTAAAGTATCAAGAATACTAATTTAATGGCAAAATGTAACTTTTAAAGACAAGCCTTAAACTCTACCTTCCTTATTTGTGTCCTCTTAAGTGTATTTTTAACAGCAAGTCCAATGCGAAAAGGCAAATTAAATTACGTTTCTTTAATGTACTGAATCTAATCACTGACATGCTGCAGCACTGCAATAGAAAATAAGTCAGCACCTTCTTTTAAAAACAGAAGGGGCTGTGGTTTAGCAATGGTTGCAGAGAGAAAAAAAATGCTTGATTTAGGCTTTCTCTGAGGCCAGATGAAGGCCATGATGTAGCAATTTCTGGAGTTCACCAAAGGGGTCTCCTACAACTTTGCAAAGCCATGTCAAGTGATTCCGGCTGAGCAGTGGATCAAAATTATTTTTGTGTCAGAGCTCAACTTGCCAAGCAATGATAGATAACCTCCAGAAAATGGCACTGCTATTTCTAATAATATTTCCAGGTTGAAAGCATTAGAAAAATGGCAGAAGACAGCAAACTGAAAGGCTCACAATTTAATGGACAGCTGGACAGGGCTAAGCATCAAGCTGAAGTTGATGGAGAGATCGCGAAGGATTTCATCCAAAAAGTGAAAGACTTCTTGTTAGGTAAATATGCAAAGTTCTTTCTGACTAATTTTTAATATATATTCCAATATAATATAGCATAATAGACAGCCAGAAAATGATTTAGCTGTATACACATGAGATTTATTGTCTACCTCCTGATCTGTACAATCTTTTTCAATCTCTTTTCTAGTGCTTCTTTCTCCCAGGTGACAATACTTTATATTAATTTTCCAATAGATCTGTTATGTTCTGATCATCATCTTTTATTGATGTGCTTAATTTGAAGCATGTGAGTAATTTCCTCAGCTCCTGGTTTATCTGAGTAAAGGACTGCTAAGATAATTTCATATAATATATAATGACCAGGCATGTCCAATTCGTGCTCAAATTTTAATCCACCCCCTTCTTCCAGGCCCACAAATAGAGGCTCTCTGTAGGGAGCGTGGGAATTAGGACACATACCGCTGCATTGCCTCCGTAAAGCTGTAACTCGAGGAATCAAAGGATTCTGGTAGAACTTCACAACTCTCATAGAAAAATAACAAACCCACTACATATAGCCTAAAACTTTTTCCACCCTTGCAACTGCAGAAAAATGCTGTAAGAAACAGATGCTAAGTTTTTTTACCAGATGCACATCAAAGGAGTTCAAATGTGGTAGGATTTTTTTAATCTCTGGAGTGTAGCTGATCTCATAAGTTTCTAAGGATTGCGTGTTGGCAGCCCTTTGCCATTCATACCTCTACATCCAAATGGGAGCGAGGACTTCCTTTGTCCAGGAACATTTAAGTTATATTATTGAACTGGAAGAAAAACTCCATTTAAGTCCTTAAGATTCTCAGATTTTTATTTGATAGCAATTGAAAATTCCACCTTTGGCTCTTTTTTTATATTTCTTAGTAGGCACACAGTATTTACTAACAGTTATAAAAGCATTTTTTCATTAATTTTTGTTTTGTAAATTGAAGTTTAAGAACAGTAAGAGCTGAGATGATGCATACAGTTACATTAAAGCTGTGGTACTCTACGTTCACGTGAATGGTAATTTTAGATGAATGTATTTCTACAGAAAATAGCTCTCAGGAACGCACTACTGTTTGCATAGTAAATGTCTTCTGTTTAATTCTTGGTGAGTTACTTTGGAGCATTAGCACAAACATTTAATATATTTCAATTGTTTTATCACCCAAGGTCTTGCCTATAAAGGGAAGCGAGCAGAAAACAGAAGTGATGATGAGACTTCACAAGGCATTGACTAACTCTGTGTGCCTGTGCCTCTTAGCACAGAACTGGGACGAGCTCATTTGTAAGGGGAATTGTCAAAATACATTTTTTCTACTGTAAATTCCGGTCCTATCTGAGTCTGACCCAAGTTCCCTCTGTAGCTTAGCCTTTCTCATTAGGCAGCGAAGGAACCACTTTCTCAATATTTTGGCAACTCCAGGGAAGGGATTACACCCACTGGCCAGCTTGGAAAGCTCCATTCACACCCCAGTCTCTCCAGTACCTCTTTGATCTGGGGGCCAAGGGAGAAATGGGTCTGACACATCTAGCTGTGCCGTGCACTGATTTAAAACCTTCTGCAGGCTCAGTTCTACATCAGAATTTTAATAACCCAGTTCAAAGTGGGTTCAAATCCTCATTTCAGCCAGTTCTGACAACACTAACGGCAGTACCTGGAAGCATAATGTGAAATTGAAAAATGTTGGAGATAATTCTCTTACCCCCTTGCTGTGCCTCTCAGCTTTATTCTCCCACATAACTCAAAGGGTAAGCAGCCTTCCTTCCGGAAGGAAGGAGCTGTACCAGGATACCCTCAGCTCCGTTTCTGTTGCAGATGAGAGCGCACCTCCAGAAGACATTGAGAAGGTGGCAAATTATGTTCTGCAGATAAACCTTCCCCTGACTCCACGAGAGCTCACAGGCATGCTTGGCAAAATCAGGAGCGTTATGAGCCGCTGTGAGAAGTACAAACTGAATGCAAATAAGAGAAACAGAAAAAGGGAGGAAGCTTGGGCACTGCTGATGGAGGCACAAGAAGCCGAGTGAGTAGAGTATTCTCGAACTGATGTGCTCCTAGTAACACTGGAGGGGAAGTTCAGATGACAGCAGATTTCAGCTTGCCATTTCCACAGGGCCTCTCCAGCAGGAACAAGCCATGGCTGCTCGGGCTGCAGGAGCCAACGTGCTGCAAGGATGCAGCTCCCACCAGCTCTTGGCTCCTCCATCTGCTGAGTCAAAGAGCCCAAAGCAGTTAGTTACTTCCACGCTGGACCTAGTGGAGCATTACATCTGTTTCACTGGGATGTTTAAATATGGGTGAGAAAGAAACAACAAGAATCAGAGAGGGAGAAAAGGTTTCACCCGTGAGTCTTCCTTACTCGTGGTGCACCTCCAGACAGCTGGCAGCATCCGGCCTCACCATTAATCCAGCAGCTCATTTGCTCCCACACAAGGTCCCTCACTGAGGTTTTGCTTTGCCAGCTCACAAACCACAATTTTAACGGTTGTTGTTGGACTTGAGGGAACATTCCTGCATGTAAGCATGGGTGCATTTGAAATGTGTTCTTGCTTTGCTCTCCACACCATGATACTACACACGCTTCTGTTTTTCCATTTTAGCAAAGCAGCTAAAGCTCTTCCACTTGTGGATGAAATTAATAATAAACTAAAAGACGTTGTGAAGTCCCAAGGACGTTCCAAAAACACCTTCATAAAGTTAAATGAAGAGATAGGAGGCATCAGAACACAAATCTCACAGGTATCTCACTGCAAATCTTATAATTTACTACATACATTTTAGAAAAAGATACTTCATCTCAAAGTTTCCTTAATGTATACTTAAATAAATAAAACCACAATGTGGTGCAGATATGACACTGATTCCATAATGCTTAAGAGTCTTCTCTCTTTAATCAATTGACATTAATCTCCCTCATTGACGTGCTCTGCAAGCTGGATGGACGTTGCATAAGAAACCACAGCCTTTGCTCTGTTTTAGGCTGAGAACCAAGTGAACAAGACAAATGACCAACTAAATGACTTGTCAGCAAAACAGTCTGAGATGGAAGATGAAATTGCCACATTGCAGGCAAAAATGCTGATGAACAAGAATCAAGCTACAAAGGCAGGAGCAGAGGCAGAAGCAGCACACAAGCAAGCCCGGAATATTGATAACGTAAGCCTTGCTGCCATATGTTAAGGGAAAAAACGTATCCATTTTGACAGTGTTTTTGATTCAGAAGTGTAATTGTGTTGCCCTGCTCTCCTCAAACTGTGTTAATGTTTTCCTTATGCCATGCAGTGTAAAATGCCATAGGTTAAGAATAATTTCTTGATTTTGAGGCTTCTGTTAAAGAACACTTCTGTTTGCTTGAATGAAAGAAAACATACACATTTCTCTGGCTACTCCATGACATTTTTCCTTGCGTTGTGTATAAGACTCATAGTCACCATGGGCACCAGTAAACACAGCAGAACAAATCACAAAACCAGATATTAAAATATGTGAGTGATGGAAGCAGCCTGGCCATTCATTCCATGCCACTCTCGTCCAGAGAAAATTGCTGTGGGAGTTACTTGGAGATTTTGGTTGGCCAGGTGCTTTTCAGTAGCTCCAGTTTTTGAGAATGGATTGAGGCAGCTAGAAATTTGCTAGAAATGCAAGGAGAACTGGACACCCACAGTGCAAGCCTGGAGCATGACCAAGCTTGCAGGTTGTAAGAACCCAGGAGAAATCTAAACTGCAGTCTCAACAGCAATCTAAATTGCTATGGAATGAAGTTAGCCAGCAAATATTACTATAGTCAAAAATGTAAAAAAAAAAATTTTAAAAATGGTGCTACAGGTAATTCATTAAATTTGAATTAAGCCTCATAGCAAAAATGAAATTTACAGAAAAGCCCTATCAAAGGAAGTACAACAGCATAAGATTTAAAAATCTTAAACCATATTTTCTTTACATCCTCGCCCTCCCTTGACACTTTACATTGCTCCACTGGCAGTTTAATTCATTTTTATCAGATTTTGCAAAGCATTGTTCAATGTACACTCATGGAGTTTTTTTTAAGAGCATGAGAGATTTAAAGTTTCCTTCAAAGAGGATATTCAAAAAAAGGTATAAAAAAAATCTCCTTTGGTACCTCAGATGAATTATGAGATGCTCTTAAACTAAGTAACGGCTTTTTGTTACAGGAATTTGCTGACATTAAAAGAAAGTACACCATTCTTCAAGAAAAGCTAAAAGCCCGAGGACCTCCAAAAGTAACGCTAGAAAAAGTGAAGCAGCTGAAAGAAGAAGCTGAAAAAATAGCTGAAGAGACTGAAAAAAAAATTAAAAGAATAACAGGTGGTGTTCTCACTTCCATAGAGAGTGATGAAAATTGTGACAGTCATGAATTAAACTGAAGTCCTTGCCCACAGACACTAACAGAGTAGGTTCACCTGAAATCACGTTTAAAACAATTTAAGTGGTGAAAATCCCTGCTTGAAGCTACCTGAATGGTTTAAAAGCAATTAAATTTATTTGGCTTATGTACTTTTTCTGACATAAATTGTATGCTGTAAGCAGAGTTTAAGAAGTGTCCACACAGAGACCTGCAGTGATTTGACTCAGACACTTTAAAAACAGGACAAGTGCAAAATCTGCATAAAACTTGATGGCAGATTTAGCTGGGAGCTTTGATTTACACACTTGCTTTGGGCATTTGGACCTTAAATCTTTCCTCTGCGCTCTGTCTTTTCTTACATTACCCGAGCGATGGCTCATGTTATAGCTAGCTGCAGGGTAGCTGTTTTTCATCAGTCCATACTTGTTGCTCAGAGATAATGTCTGATGGGGAACGGCAGAACCAACCAGGTACAAATACTGGCTTGTTTGAACAGGCAGAGAAGCATCCGTGTCCCACAGCAGGCAGCAGGGCTCGAGTACAGGCCTCGGCCATGCTGGTCCACACCCCGGTGTCGTCACCTGTGTGCACTGCCATGGAGACCGCAGCCGATGTGCCTGAATCTGCAGGGCTGCGGCCGGGGGACAGAGGGGTCATGGGTAGTGGAGACCATGGCTGCTGCGGCACCGCTTCTCACACAGCCTCTCGGGTGGGTTTAGAGTGTCACCAAAACAGACGGGTACATCTCATGTAACTGCAGGCAGGGGACCTAATTCTGCTTGTAGTGAAGGTCTGGGCATTTCCACTGGGAATCCTTCGGCCTAGGATCCTGCCAGGCTCAACGTCCAAAAATACTGTGTAACATCAGCAAAACAGAACCAGAAACTCCATCCCAGGAGCAGATCCTTCAGGACAGGACCCAAATAAATACTTTGAGCAGATACCTTAAGGAGAAGCATTAAAAGTATCCCGGTCACTCCAAATGCCCAGATGATAAGTGTGTTGGAAACAGGCAATGAATAATGTGGTTTTAACTCATTACCAGTATGTTTACAATGGTGTAGCTTCACAGGGACCAGCAGAAACACTCCTGTAAATGAGGGAGACCTAAGCCCATCATGCCTGAATTGTCTAGGCTTTACACACATCGGTCCTCTGAGTGTTTGCATTTAAGCCAATAACTTTCAGAGCTCCATGTCCTGCCCCATCCTAGCTGATGGACAAAAGCACATGCTGAGAAATGAACTTCTTTAAGACTATCACATTCCTCTTGCTATCCTGAAGCCAGACTTTTCCCTCCAGTTGCATATATAACATTCCTCATTTGAAACAGGCTTATTGCCTCCAAAACTGCTGGGAAAAGAAATGCTATTAATCCCTGGATTTGACTTACACAACAAATATGAGCATCATCGCATGTCTCTACTCTTCCAGATTTGGAGAAGAAGCTTCAGGAACTGAATCAAACCAAACAAGACAAGGCAGAGCAACTGAGACAACTAGAGGAACAAGTGATAGCCATTAAAAATGAAATCATGGAGCAGGAAAGCAAGTATGCAACATGCAAAAGTTAGGGTCTGAACAGACCATCAGGTAAAGTGCAACTGAGGGCTCCGTGCTCACCACCTCCTGAGCTTCCCAGCACAGAGGGCTGCCCTCTGTCAATACATCTGAAGTTGCTTATAGTATTTCGGCACAGTGAATAATGTAATTTTCTCCTGGTTTTCTGTCCAGTTGAGTTTATATGGAAATAGGAAATACCTTCTAATAAACGAGCTGATTAACGACTCAGGGTGTAGTCTTTGAGGGAGCTCTATCACACGCTCCTGCGCACAGCCTAGGGCTTCTCACTGCCGGGGGTTGGAAATGCAAAAGGAGGATTGCTCAGGGAGCTGCAGGTAGGTAACAGACTCCCAACACCCCGTGTCTTCTGCTGAACCCTACAGCAACCTGTGGCTGTGCCACGAGCCTGCACGGAGCTGTGCAGACAGGGATGGGGCGATGCCGGCGAAGGGCTGCCGGCTTCTGCAGCCATCCCTGCTGACAACCGGCGGCGTCCCCGGCGTGCGGTCACTCTGCCATCCCAATCTCTTCACCGCGACGGAGCAGGGGGGCACTAGGAACCCCTGGCCATGTGGGGGTCCCCCCGTGTTCACCGAAAATGCACAGCGCTGGGCAGTCCCCGGGAGGTGGGCGGCGGGGAGCCAGTTCCCCAGCGCCCACTGGATGGCAGTGCACAGATGCTTAATGCCGAGAACAACTCCAAAACCAGTTCTTTGTCAATGCCCCTCCTGCAATGCCTCTTTTTCTTATGCTTATAAGGGGTTTCCCACATTTTTCGTTAATGCAGCAAATAACTGGAGAGTAACTCCAGCTCTTAGGTTTAAGCAGCGAGTAAACGGTCACAAATGTTGAAAAACAGTTTCTCCAGCTCTTCTCTCACACGCGGCACATGCGGCACTTCACAGAAGTCAAGGTTCACTCAGCAGTTTCCTGTAGCCATAAAAACACAGGAATTGTCCTAAATTTTAGTTCATAATTCCTTTTTTTTACAAAAAATATAAAGAAGGAGACTGGGGCTAAGCGAATGCTACAGAAGGGCTAAGGTTTTAAAAAGACTGAAGGGAGCTATGCCTCAGTTTCAAAATCCCACCCTTGGTATACATACTCCTGCATGACGCTGAACAGACTTAACGATGGCTTTTCCTCTGTAAAAACCAGCCGTGTCGTTCCCAGCTGGCCTGTCCCACAGCGAGCATCCATAGCAGACTTCATTCAGCTGGGGCGAGGCGCCCAGCACTTTTTCAGAGCTCGGGTACAGCCCACCGCACATCTGTAAAACGAGAAAGGCTCTGCAGGAATACAGGGCTCTTAGCAGTTACCCATCCTCATACCAGCAGCACCCAGAAAACAGTCCTTATCTAAAAGCAAGCATTGTTTAGATCCAGTGGAGATAAACCCCACATAGTCATCACTGTGTTTGGGAGAGCCAAAGCAGCATTCGTATGTGGTGAGGGGCTTGGGTGGGAGTTGCTGGCACACCAGATTTCAGAGATATTCCTCTAATTCACACCAGCTGTGCTCCAGGGCAACCTGCAAAATCCATTACCTATATAATAGCCTCTATTGTGAAAATTATAACTTTGATGTAATCTAACAGAGACACCTGAATGCAGGTATGCACGTAATTTGCGGTTTAGCTTTTTCTGAATTTTAGCACTTTAAAAAATCATCTGTGAGGTATGAGGCTTCTTTTATAGGTCACTAGGCTGCAGGAGTGTATTTAGATTGACTTTGCCATAACGAAATCGAGCGTCTCTGTTTCACTCGGAGCACACAGCTCACCAAGCTGCTCACACTGGGGTCTCGGGGTAACGACGGATTTCCTGCAGGTTTCGGTGCAGCCCTGCTGCACTCCACCTGGAACAGCCCAACTAAAGTGCTCCGACAGAAATTCCCAATTGCATATAAAACTGAACTATTTAATTCCTGGCTTTAAAAATCTGAATTCACAAGCAGAAAGCTGAAAGAGAACTTCCTCCTAAAATCAATCGTTGGCTGTGAGAGTTGCCATATGGTTTTCGACAAGCTGCAAAGATGAGAAGCCTGTAAACACAAGGCAGTTAAACAGGCCTGGAGGGGAGATGTATCCAGGGGGGGAAACAGAAATCGCTGGAAGAAAAACGGAAACAGGAAGAAGAAAGCCAGCGTGGAATCTAACCTCCCTGCCTTCCCCCAAGCGTGCTCAGACACACAAAGCCAGCAGACCTGATGGGACCAGCGGCTACAGAACAGCAAACTCATGCCGTGACAGCTTCCGAGGTTTACAGCTACACAGCATTCCCCATTGGAAGTGGCGCAAAAACTTTTAAAGTGTTTCTGTAAAGTTAATTTGTGGGGAAATGCTGTACCTGGATCAAAATTACCTGTTTTTAGTTACCCCTGGCTCTCTTTCCTGTGGGCTGAAGTAGCTTCGGAAAACTGTTTCTTAAAAAAAAAAATTGAAATCTGTATCTTGCTGTAGGGCATTTTGACTTCAATGACATTAATCAAAATGCAAACACCGCTTAACCAAACCCACAAATAATCAAGGATATATTCAATCAAAAATGATCTCATCAGCTCTGATTGCTAGGCATTTAACCACTGCAGCGTTAGAAGAAAATGAGTGATCAAGTGGGTCCCACTGAGGTCAAATTCTGAAATTTGGTTCTTTGAGACAACCTGCAACCCAGCACAAACACAGACACCCCAGGACTGTAAAGCTGCTTCACCAACCACAGGGACAGGACAAGACACAAAACTGAATTTTTATCATTTGAAGAATCAAATTAAAATACGCCCATTCGCTATAACTCAAGAGCACTACAGAGAGCGACAGACACGAACAAGTTCACTGCACCTAACTACCCACATGGTGACTGCTGGTGGTTTTGGCTGCCTCCGAAAGGTGACCACGGTTACGGGTGATGGCTGCCACCACCTTGGCTGCGACTCCAACTCAACCCCTGACACCACGCAGCAGGGTCACCCCCAGGCTGGAACACAGGGCGTCGGCATGCCATCCGCGGCAAGGCACCAAGGAGCCTAACCACAGCGGCAAGGAGCTCCCCACAGCCCGTTTTAAGGAGGGCAGGACTTCTACAAGGCTATGAAACAGAAAGAAAAAAAAAAAGGAGGATAAAACTTCAATAAAAACTGAAAAAAAGATGGACAGAAAAAAATCCAGTGGCAATGAAACACTCTGTCCTCGCACAGTCACACACGGGGTGACGCCACTGCCCATCTGCCACGGACCGGAGCAGTTTCTAACGGCAGCAAAGTAAAACATTTTCTGTTAGTGGGACAAAAAATGTTGGTTGTATTGAAGCTTAGAATGAAAGCCACGCTGTGATTTACATGGCAGGATTGGGAAACTGAATGAGTTTTGTGAATTTAGAAGACCACATTGCAGAAGAGGTTTAGAATTACAATACCTGCCCTGTCAGCTCGAAATGGTTTAATTTCCTGGGTATCTTTAATGAAACAGCCCCACGAGTTCTTCAATTGGGAGTCCTGGGTTGTGTTTTAGACCTGGTGTTTAACCTTTAGGGCAAGTCGCTTGGTATCGCTCTGTTTCTGCTTACCCATCTGTAAAATGAGAACGAACATATTTACCTACCTCGGCAGGGTTTGCTGGGACGGGCAGACGACGGCGGGTTTCCACTCCGGCACTGCAAACAGCGAGGGCAAAGCGTTCTTGAGGGACACCGGTACCTGGTAAAGATTTACGCGTGAGTTTACGTGTTGCACGTGTGCAAGCAAAAGACGGGTGTATACACCCGGGCATCTGCCCCGGCCTGCGCTCTTCAAGCGTGTCCATCCTTCGTACCCGCTCCTTGGCGTTTATCTACCAGCACCCCTCTACCCTGGGTGCCGAGGGGACTCTGCTGCCAGCCGGCGAAGCCCCGGTGTCCCCCGGCAGAGCCCAGGGGACCGAAGCAGGAGGCCGGGAGCCTGGGGGCAGGTCCAGCAGAGCCACTCGCCCCTTGCAGCCGCCCCAGCGAAGGCAGCAGCGCCGCACGCTCCCAGCTGACAAGAAGCAGCCTGGCAGCAGCTGGCCGGGGCTCGATGGGCCTCTCTGCCCGCGGCCAGGCCCCGGCATGCATGGCGGCACGGCCACTGTCCCCAGGAGTGGCACTCCCGACCCACGTGCGTTGGCACCACAGCACCGGGCGATGCAGGGATGCTGAGCATCGCGCACGATGGTTGCCACCTCCCTGGCCCTTGGCTGGGTTTCGTGCCTTGCTGCGTGGGTACGCTCCATCCATCCATCCACCCGTCCATCCGTCCGTCCCTCCCAGGTGCCCAGCCCCACCAGCACGCCCGGCAGAAGGCAGGACTGGGTCAAAACCCCCATTCCCGCACTGCTTCCCCCCAGACGGCGGCAGGGAGAGGGGTCGCCCCGTCGGTGGGGAGCAGCGGGGAGGACGCAGCTCGTTGTGGCGGGGGGCTGGAGTCCCCCCTCGGGGCTCCCCGCTTCCCCCCCGCTGGGCTACCCTTCCTCGACGGCAGCCGCTACCCCGCTCGCTCCCCCGCGCCCGGCGCCGCAGCGGGGGCCGGGCGGGAGGGGCGGCGCG
>Ga0065711_1026790_pt1 | contig 59782 bp, 20 predicted proteins | sample Hoacrofraction12_FD_59098 | JGI IMG/M metagenome (GOLD analysis project Ga0065711, IMG submission 59098) | Hoatzin crop microbial communities from Cojedes, Venezuela - Epithelial fraction 12 v2 (version 2) | ecosystem: Host-associated > Birds > Digestive system > Esophagus > Crop | place... | reverse complement strand
GGGGGGGGGGGGGGGAATCAGTCTCAGGGGTGGCATTCTCTTCTCACAGCAAGTATAAATCAGGAATAACTCTTCTGAAAGAGAGGTTGATCACAGAAAGAGGAAAATCAGAATTTAATATATCTAAATGTAAACTCAATGTGTACTACACTTGCCAAAACCTAGCTACCATTACTTTTTTCCCCACCAGAGATAGCATCCAAATCTGCTCACCCTAATGTGTATTATATAGAGATGTCAAAGCTGATGCAAGTCAATATGCATAGCTCTGGCAATCTTCTCTATTTTGGTACATTGCAAGATAGTCCAATATTATCCACTTCAGTATAAACTCGTCTTTTCAACTATTTCTACAGAGAATGAAGTGTGTGCCCTATACCTACTGCAGTTCTACTCAACTCCATCTATCATTTTATTAACCTGCTGGGAAAAAATGTCCTGTTTTCTAGCTCACAGATTGGGGTTCTTCATGACCACAGAGCAGAGACATTTCTGAAGGTTTTTCAAAAGCTGTAGATGCTTTCCCTTTGTGTAAATGTGTGATGCAAAAAAAAAAAAAAAAACAAAAAACAAATGAGTGTCCTCTACAGGAATTGTGTCTTTCAGAAAACAGTGACTTGATTAACAAATCTTGAGTTCAACAATGATGAAAGGTTTACTGTAGATTAAAAAAATACATAGAAGGAATCCAGCACTGATGGAGAGCCCAGCATACGAGCTAAGCTGCATAGAATTTGTCAGTCCTTTATTCTACAGCAGCTGGTTTGTCCCAGGCACAAGGCACCATGTGAAAAGGTGCCCCACTCTATATTTGTCTTGTTCGTCTATCCACAGCCACAGATCCCTGAAGTTCACATTCACCCCAGCTCTCTCCTGACTGCTACCCTCCATCCCAAGTGAGCTCATACCTGCCTGGGAGAGGCTTTAGGGCCAGCGACTCCCCAGGACAGTGCAGGACTTTCTTCTCATGTAGGAAGACCCTCCTCTGTGGGTGGGAGGGAAGAGGTAGAAGTCCCACAACTCATACTGTGTCAAGCAAGTCCACACTGCACTTGCAGCTCATGAAGCTCTGCCATGCAGAAGTAGTGAGTGATCGGGGGGAGTTTGTGGCTTCAGATTTAGACGTTGTATTAATCCCAACCATCTCCTTTATTAATGCTGTATAAGGAGGGTCAGTTAAATATGAAGATAAGATATCACTTTAATACAGGTCAGTTCATTGGCAAATGCTGACATGATGTTGTGCTTTGTAAGTGATATAGACCTTCTTTCAATATGCTCTTTGCATTCTTGCTACCCAGAATGGGTTCAGATGTTGGCTCCCTATTACAAATTCTGCACTACAGATGGTTTCATGAATGGAAACCATACCTCAGCTGAAGTGTTTTCAAGTTATGAATGCCATTTATTCTCTCCGTGTCTTCCAAGTTTGGTGATGTATGTAAAGTTTCTTGCTTGTAAGCCACTTGGCCCTTGCCTGCTTTGTATGATAGATGGATAGGACCACACGACAGAAAAAGTAGAATACAGCTCTTTGACGTTATAGGCATTAAACCTGTACCTGAGCTTTACCAGTCATGAAATCCCTAGCCAAAAATGATACATCAGCATTTTTCATAAGATGATGGTGAAGTGAGACACAATATTAGCCTGAGTAAGCTATAGCATTTGTCACAAATTTTTGTGTTATTTTGGTCACACCATTTCATTTTTCTATCCACTTTTCCAGACAGTAAATAAGCAAAAATAGCATTATCAATACTTACCAGAGCTAGGTATTCATGTTTGTAGAACATTCAAATATTATTGGAATGGGACCATTTTATTCCTAAGATTAATGAATACTAAATCAAGAAAAAGCTAGATATTCACATTGTCTGTACTGATTTTGTTCCTGAGATGAAAGCACGTATCTTTATAAAGCTGAGATTCCAGCTTCTCACATGGCATGAAAATGCTGTTCATTTCTTTAAAGCAGTTCTCTTACTTTAAAGCAGCAGTCCTTAAATTTTAAAGGCCTTTTACACCTTTTGTTTGATGTCCTCCCATTCTCACTCCCAGTACGTGTCTTCGTGCTTTCTTCTATCAATGTCTTTCATTTCTGACAGAGACCAGGTAGCATATGGCTGGATGAGGAACGGTATCTCCACCCAGCAGTTCCTGGTACAGCAGGGAAACCCAAGCTATCTTCTTATTACTGACAGAATGAGAAGCCTCAGTTCTGGGTTATACCCCTATCACTTTCTTTGCTATGTTTGCAGTCAAAAGAAAGGTACAATTCGGAACTTAGAAATCAGTGGTAATTGGTCTTTGTACCAATTCACTTTAAGTGAAAGACTCAGTTTCCTGTGGTATCATACTGATTAGAAATCAGTTTTTTACCAGAAAAAAAATGTTTCTAGGCATCTCAGAAACTCATTCCTAAAGATCCGGATCACAACCATGTTACTGGACAGGGGCATTTGTCTCGTATACATAAAGATTCAGACCTTAAAGCTTCAGAAAAATCAAAAGGGATATGTTGATGTAAGTGTCCAGTCATTCAAAGCTCTTTTAGCATCTATGCTGTAGATTAGTGAAAACAAAACAAAAAAAGTCACAACTGGAATTGTTTCAAAACCTTTCCCACTACTTATAATATACAGCTGCAACACAATAAACACACTGTGTAATCTCATTCTGAGATGAGCAATTGCAACGTCACACATATATCTTTCAAGATATAAAATGTGTAGCTGGCTGGTACACGCACCTATCCTCCCCTGTTACACCAGCCTTTACAATTGCACAAGAAATGAGGGAGCTGAACATGCAAACCCACCAGTTCATACTCAGCCCTCCTTTCCATTTAGCTGGAGTACAAGCAGTAACCAAATGAATTGCTTCGAACTCTTAGACCCATAGCCAGCATTATGCTTCTTCACAGCAACACTCAAATAATGCCATACTTTCTAACTGTATCTATTTGGGATCCTGCTTCAGGATGATTTTCCACGTTCTCTGACTTCCTTTGACACTCTTGGTTTTGCTCCACCTTTTTGAAGTATAAAAGAAAACATACTTTTTCCTTTCATATTTTAAAGGCATTTTTTCCCCAACATCTGCTGACTCTCACTGCCAGACGTCAGTTCCTACCTCTCTTCATCTCATCCCATCATCGTCTTTTAGTCTTTTTTTGGAAGAGCACTTACATCACATCCTCTGCAGCGTTGTCCCTCTCAGTTGGGTTGGGTTTTCCAGGAACGTCTGGAAAGCTACAGAGGGATTTCATCACTCCTGCCCAAATGTCACTTTAAAAGTCCTGTTGCCTATGATGGTCAGCCAAGCCCTTGAATAAAATGAGTTCATGCCCATGCTGAGCTACTACCTGATGTTCCAGCCCAAGGTACCTTGCAGCTCCCCATTGTCCTGCTTGTTCCCTGGCTGGGCACAGCACCAAGTACAGGGTCTTGGGTCAGCAGTCATCCACCTTATGGTAACACAGTTAATAGTCGTCTAAATTAGCCTCAAACATTTTATTGATTTGGTGAAGTTATATAATCTGCGTGGAACTAGAACATGTATCTATCTCCAGACAACTTCAGTATTTTTTGCCCATACCAGTATTCCTCACTCCTTCAAATCTTTTTTTTCCTCTAGCTTACACAGTACAGGTTAGGTCAATCTTTCTTTCGAAGTCATACTTTCAAAACCCCAAAACATGCATTTGTTTGCCTTCCACTGGCCTTTTACAAGCTCAGTCAGCAATGTCCTTTTTATAAGACATTGCAGAATTGCAGATATTCCAAATGGAGTCTGATTAGTGATTTTTGAAGTGGCAGAGTAACTGTAGCAGTAGTAACACACAATTGCTTGCATTTGTACTTCTGCCAACGTTTTCCATTTAAGACCATATTCGAATCTCTGGTTTCCCAGAGTAAAATAGGAACTGATGCATCTCTGAATGCAAAAGCAAATGGCCTAAGCCATAATGGTAGGGGGTTACTTCCCAAACATATTTCTCCAAAGGTGGTGAAAGCACTTTCAGAGTAATTCACATGTCTAATCCCCTACAAGCAAGCTTAACACACTGAATATATCCACAGCAGTGATTTTTGGGTGTTGTTACAAGCATCAATATTAAATCAGTAACATTCATATCCAGTTAATCAAATGAATCCAGGGCCAAAACCTCAGAGAGACTCTAAGGGCTTCCACCCTCTTTGATTTCCTATTCTTTGGATGAGACGCACGCTACAATCTCTTTAGTAAAAAATTCCTTGGAGAACTTTGCAACAACGTTTTGGTACAATACACTGGCACAAATCCATCTCATACAATTATATTTCACTATTATCAATAGCCTCTCCTTCACTGTCTTACCACCGAGAAATACAGTCTAATGTACGATGCCTAGGAACTGCTGCATTATACCTTGGAGGGGGCATCATTTAAACACTGAGGATGTTGCTTCCAATTTGAACTTAAATTTAAATATCTTATGATGCTTTAGGACAAAAGACACCACATAGAATCACTGCTAATGATCACCACCTCTCCCCTCAAGTTTATATCTGTTGATGGGTTACTGTCTGGATCTCTCGGAAATTACTTACTCCCCACAACTCTCATACTCAGGGGTTCTACACAGCCTGTGTATGTTTACCTGTTGAGATGACATGCTGCTTGGCTGCTCACAAGTTGGTCAGACACTTCCCCTAAGACATAAGTTCCCAGGGAATATGAGAGCTGAGACAGGAGGCCTAGATAACATTTAAGTGCCATCACTTTTACAGGAAATCCTTTCCACTGTGACAGCTCTGCCACACTGATGTCACATCCCTCTTTACACTTCATCACGCCTGTTCACACTTCGGTGCATTGATGAATCAATTATAGCATTTTCTTGGCTTTTCCACTCTTCTTTTAGCATCAAGATGGGACAGTTGGCTCACAGCATGACAAACTTTCACATCTAGATTTTCAGACTTTTCCTGGAAGCAAATGTGAATACATGTTCCACATGTAAATCAACCAGTATAGCAGAACAATAGTGGGATATTTCTCTGGCTCTGTTTTGTTTTCTTGCAAAATTTGCAAAATGGTGGCTCTGGCTCCGATCTCCCAGAACTGATAGACTGAAAAGGAGGATCTGATTTCCTTTTTATTAATATAGGACTTGCAGCATCTATTATTTTTAAAGCTATTATGTTCGGATTGTGTGCTAACAATACTACTTTCCTGGGGTCAGGCCAAAATTTGGAAATCTCAATGAATACACATTATACTCTGAACGTAATTTGGGTTCTTAATGGAAGTGACTTGAATTTCAGGAGTGAAACATGCCCATGAATCCTATTGCAATTACAGACCACTACAGGCACTTGACAGCTTGGAAAATATAGCTTCTTCTACCTAGATGTAGGAACATGGGTTAGAATCTGCATGTAGGTACCTATGTTTAAAAATGTTTGTACCTTTGATGTTATCATGCACATACCAGTGTAATCCATGGGAAGCCTTCTTAATATAAGTCTACAGAAAGCCTGATTTTCAGAAATATCAGGACACTTTGGCACATGCCCTTGAAAATCAAATAAAAAAAAATAAATCACATTCTAAAGTTTTTCCAATGCTGCTTAAACAGAGTAACCCCAGAGAACTCTTTCTACTGCAAAAATTGTCCACTTTTCAAAATGTGATACAGAACTTCACCAAAGGGAACCAAAATAGTTTCAGACCTGCTGCTCCAGTCCTGGCCTCATGCACTTTCCTTGCAGAGCCAACTCTGGAACTGGCAGGATGTGGAAGAGGAGTCTGCTCTTACAGATTATACCTAAATATACACACATATATATGCCTTTATATATATATGCACACATACACTGGCACATCAGAAAAATACTCTGTGAAAATAGAAATATTTTGCATAACTGATTGAAGAAAATCTGTGTTCACCCAAGTTTCAGATTATGGAGGTCTACTGCAAATGATTTAAGCCCTGCCCAAGGATTTACCAGTGTGACTCAACACTAACATAGCAAACTGTGCCACTGAGACCATGACAAGACTTCTTTAAAAATATGCAAAGTAACCCACTTAATGACTATTTGGTCGTGTAATCCTTTACTAAGTAAAATAACAGACACATGTTCTTTGAAAACAGCTACACTATCCTTTAAATAAAAGGATTTTCAACCTATACTTACCACCATATGTGAAATATATGCCCTTCACGAAGATACAGTGTTTAATCCTACAGTTTCTTTCTTATGAAAGTTGTTCTTACTATCCACTAGTAATTTTTCTAAATAGTATTTGCATGAAGGGTCCTGCCTATAACATACACTTTCGTAACAGATTTTGAGATACTGATTTTATCCTAAGCATATTTAAAACCATGTTACTCACTCACTAAGACTTTTCTTAACCTGTTGCAGCTGCAACAAAGAGACATTCTGAGCCTTTCCCACAATGCTTGTTCAAGAAGGTAAGGTAGATAAATTTTGTGTTAAAGCTTCTGTAACCTTTAATTCACTGAATTAGGGATTTCCCAATTGCAGAAGAACGCAGTTCAAGGAGAAGTGACATGTGAGTATTTATTTTCTATTTAAAGACTTTTTTGATTAAAAGCTATTGGAACAGATAACAACAAAACTAGTTTTTGCTGTGATGGTGAGGTTAAGGTTTCTGCGCTTGCTAGGATATACTGCCCTATCACAGCCAATCGTGATGGTGAAAATTGGTGCCTTAATTTCCCAGTGGTCCATGCTACTTCTGACTTAGGCCTCATTCTGGTTAATCATGCTGCCATTCTCACTACAGATTGCCTGTTGTAGATTCATCTACAAAATAATTCTACAGTCAAGCCTCACTATGTTGAGTCAATTCAGTGTTTCACTGGTGGTCAAGACAGAACTCGTGGTCAAGTTTCTCATGAAAAGAAGAGCTTCACTAAAGAACGAGGAATACAGTAACTGAAGAGTTATTTTGCATAGCAGAGGCAGGCATGACCACGTCTGAGCAAAATGTAACTGGAGCAGTGATCACATTCGGTTCCCAGTAGTGCAGTGCTGGGAGCCATTTACACTGTTACCAGAAGAGTCAGAAGACAGAGGCTTCCCCTGCTTGTTCTGGTTTAAATAACAAACCAGAACAGAGCTGCTTCTGATTTACACTTGAGAACTGAAGTGTGCATTACACTTGGTATTGTCTCAGATGACAGATCCTGTTGAAGACACATGCTTAGACAGCTTTGTTTCCTAAAAACTAATTCCTCGGATTTTGCTGTGATTTGTATGACACTGCTCATAATGTGTAATAATAGACTCTTCATAACTTGTGATCCATTGGAATAACAGATCATCTGTATTAATTCCCTCAAAAAAGTTGCAATTCATGCTCTTAGCTACCTACACATTTGCCCCCTATAAGGCAGTTTCATAGTGTAGTGAGATGTAATATATAGAGCATGCCCTGCAAAGACACGGCTGCTGTCAAATGCTGCTTAAAAAGCCTTTCTGAGGATGAGTGACAGGTGGTCTGACAACAGGCTTCGTCTGAAGAGCAACATAAAAAACCTGTGAGATCCAAACAAGGTGACTTCCAGCAGGCTGGAAAGTGGGCATCTGCCTGAAAAATACAGCTAACCTGTATCTTATACAAGGTAAGAAATAAATTCAGTTAGAAAATTAAAACAGAAACTGTACTTTATACACAATTATATCCAAGATACACACTTTTTTTTCCAAACATGTTATTGACTGCTATATGAGTTTAATGTGTCCGCAAACTACATTAGATCCCAATTTCCACCAGAGAATATGTGCAGATGTCATCGAAGTTATACTAGTAGAGAAATGCAACAGAATACTGTGCTGTTTTGCTATAGGTAGGAATGAACAGGAAGCAGCTGAGTATTTTGAATAATTTATTGATGCTTTTGAAAAGCAGATCTGCTCTCATTAACACGGCCTCTCTGATAACTTCTGCTCTTAGTACTAAGAGTTCTTCTGGTGCCAGTCATCTACTATTTTTTCCTCACAATTACAAAAGCAGACTACGTACTACGGAAAACTACAAAGAAACAGTACAGCCAGGCTCACAGAAGACTTCTCAGCAATTACTATTATTTTATTAGAAAGGAACAGAAAGATCATCTGCTGCTCTTAGCACCTTCCTTGATACCCGACAGGTACCTCAGCTGTGAAGGTATCAATTGAACTAATGAGAGCAAAAAAAATCCTTACTTCTAGTAAATTCAATGAGCTAGACATTGCTACTCTTACTTACAGTGGCTAACAGTTTCACTAAAGGCAGCTAAATTTAAAATTATATTTATTACAGAAAGAATAAGTAATACTCAACATAACCTAATATAAGAACTTGAAGTTTCTAGAAGACAGGATAGCCCAAAATTCATCTGGCTCTTGTAGTACCTAAATGGAAGTACATATAGTTGCAGGGCACTAGAACAGAGAAGGAAGGAGTTGATTGAAAGTGTGGTTAATGAAGTTATTGAAGTTGTTCAGAATATACAACCCAAGCCCAGAATGAAACCTGAATCTCAAGATTCTGCTTTGCAAATATACAAAACAGCAAATAAACCGCATGTTTTTAACAAAGCAGAGAGATCTGCTCAGTCAAAGAGTTTCCAGAAAGCATTTCTGGTTAATATTATTACAATTCCTCTACTAATTCATATCACCTTACTAGTAAAGATACCACTTCCCTTTACCGTAGGACTATAACCACTATTATCCCTCATATAAAATAGTTACATACACCATATATGCAGCAGTGACATACATGTACTAAACTCCTAAACCAAGTGATAAATTGCATTTCTCCAGCACCTCTGACCACCCCACCTGCACTCTGCCCACTAATCCATCTTTGCCAGGACTACCTCTAACCTTCCAAACCTATCAGCTGCTTGCAGACAACCATCATTTTTTTCCAGATAATAACCTGCTAAAAAAAAAATATGTTTTCTTCCTTCCTACAAATGAGGAATTTGCCCCCAAACTGTATTGGTCTGAGGTTTAGGGCACTCTTAGAGCACTGACAAGTTTGAAGTCCAATATCTGAGAACATTTGAAGGTTTGAAATGAGTACTTTATATAAACGAGGAAGAGCTAAAAATCCACTTCCCTTATTATTCAATATAGGCTTTACCAGACGTAAAATTTTTATTTTAGTCCTGGTAGATCACAAGATGTCAAATTGTGAAACTGCAGTATTGTGAGGCACAGAAAGCCTCTCAGCTGACACTTAAATGTTCTAATGTTAATTATTCTGTTTCTCTGCCCTGAAAGGCCTGTGAAACTAACTTCACAGCACTGAGGAATGCTGGTACAAACGAAGTAAAGAGAAGGGTGCACACATACATGATTCTTAAGAATTGCAAAATGTGTCTACTGCTACACAGCTATATGTTCTACCAGTCTGAGTTTATTCACGTCAAAGCAGCTCCAAGCACACATGAAGTCCATGCAGTCTGTCACACCCTTGGACTTTATTCTTTCATGGCATAAACAAAATACCAAGAGACGCTACCAGCTTTTCTAGTTGGGTGCATATATAGACAGGTACTGAAATCAAGGTCTTTGTTCTGCCTCAACGGAAGGCAGGCATTTTTCAAGGTGAATCTGGGCTAAGCAGCACATCCCTCCACTGTACACAGAGATAACATTCAACCAAAACACCAATGAAACCACCACCTCTTCCACCATCTCCCATGAAACAATCTCCCTTCCACCTCTGTGTAATGCATTGAGATGGAAGGACATAAGACACTGTAAAGCAACAAAGTGCCTTTATGTATTCCAAAGCTCTTACACACATTCCTATGGAAAACTCTGCCCGTCTCATTTCCCTGATCTACAACTGGCAAGTTAGCAAGATCTAGCAACCTGTGAGTCCTCAGGAAGAAGCAGACCTTCCCACGCAGTGCGTACCAGCAGGCTGCTCATCCTCCTTCCTTTTTGCCCTGTTGATTGCCTTCTTTCATTTACCAGGAGCGCAGCACTTGGGAAGGAAGACAAATGGCCAAGAGTCTGCCCTGATCCCCCCTCTCCTCCTAATGTAGCAGGAAACAGGAACCCCTGGAACACGATTTTGGGTCAGTGCTGAGCACACCTGCTAAGGAAAAAGCAATGCACTGAACCTGGACAGTAACTGAAGAGGGAAAGGCAAATTTGCATGTGCTGTCCCTGCTGATGCAGATCACTTCACAAGCAGCAGACGTACTTGTACTTGCTCTTTACCAGCTCTTAGAAAACTTGTGTTTTGTGCAGGTATCAGATCTTGTCCTTTTCCATCATGGGAATTGATTTTTTTTTTTTTTTTTTAATCCTAATATAACCAGGGATACTGTTAAACAGAGCAAAATAATCCAGCCACTTTCGCAAGAGTTAGATAACTATCCAAATTACTTCCTCCGAATAGTTGTGTAATACTGAACTGGTAATACAAGAATTCTTGTTTGAGAGTTTCCTTCAAGCCCTGACATTTTCCTCCCTCTTTATGTTTTGGTTTGTGAAAAGTGAAGAAAATTAGTTATTCTTCCATCCACTTAGTAATATTTCAAAATGGCGATGATGACACTTCAAAATAATTAGGTAATCATTACTAAATCATTTGCATTTTAACAAGAGTTAGAGTGTACTAATGTGACATCAGTGTAATGCTGACAGTTTTCTAAAACAAATTTTAGAAGTCTGAAGATCAAGGAATGAGATTAGTAGACTAACACTGAAGACTGGAAACAAATATTTATTCCATTAAGAAAAAGTTTCACTGTGACTGAAGTACTTCAGTTCCGTTCTATGCAGATTGTTCCTGGCTTTGAAATAAATACAATTAGTATCATCTCTAATAAGTCTGTATTTTATTATAGTAAATCATGATGTGTGGACAGTCAAAATCCTTGTTTTCCAGAGAAATTCAAGGGCTGCTTCTAGGTAACTCTGTGTTTCTGATCAGAGTTGGTCAGGTGTACAGAAATAGTTTTTCCAGGAAATCTCCCATGTGCACCCCCAGGTTTTTCATCCTTGTATTCCTGCAGAAGTGTTTTTTTTTCTTTTTTTTTTTTAACCATTTGTAAGCCACATGTTCTGCAAAGCTTTGAAATCTTGATGATTTTCTAACTCACTCAGTGATTCAGACAAGTTTAGAGAGGTGATGCTTGTTAGGTACCATCACAGACATTGTTCTCAGCTTGCTTTGTCTCAACAATCATAGATGACAAGATTGCATTATAATATTAGCTTTCAGTTTTAGAAACTAGGCTTTGCATGGATGCAGTTCATAGCATCTTAACCCCAAGAAATTTTCAGAAAGCCTAGGATGGCTGCTTCCCAGGTTCCCCCACACAACCACACTGCTTGGGGCAATACCCCATTGCCATTTGTACTTTTGGACTTATGACCCCATACCTTCCATTTGCAAGGTAGACCAAAGTCCTTTGTGATATATAGAAAATATTAAATCAAACAAGTAAAATCATGAAAGCCAACATGAGATCCAGCCTTTAAACTGTGTATTTTGCATATATGTAAGCATCAGTTCATTCACCACTGGTGACACAATCCCTTCTGGAAGCTCCTTAGACCTCTGGGACAACAGTAGAAAAGATGAAGCAATTAACACTATTCAAAGACTGAAACATAAAAACCCGTTAAATACCAGAATCAAGTTTTCTCATGACAGTATTTTAGGTCATACATGGCCAGCACATTTAACCCGTACCTATTTCTACAGAGGCTAAGGGTGGTAGTTACATACACATAAATACCTAGTGGGACAATTGTATAGAGTTATTTGGTTTTGCATAGAGTTAATTAAGAACTAATATAAATCTCAGAAGAATGTAAGGGTGTTGGTTGATATGGTCCCCTCCAAAAGACCTGCACATACAGCTGAATTCTACAGTCCTCGTGTCTCCACGAAAACAAATTTCCCTTCAGTTTTAGTGAGTTACATTTTCATAGGACGTACATTTCCATAAGACACTCTGCACACAGACATTATTTTATTTATCTTCTAAGGGTGAGCAGTTAACAGAGCTGGGATTCACACCTTGGGATCAAAGGAGCACAGATATTTGAAACCTGATGTTTGTATCATCAAAATATCTGCTCTGGGACAGGATCTGTATGTTTTCCTGCTTTCCTCCCACAAGTTACATTCTGTAATAAAAACTTTATATTCTCAAGCTTTCTGAATTTCATAAATTTACCAGAAAACTCTGCTTTAAAAGAAAAATACTGATATGATGAACTTTGGATGACATGGTTTGACTTCTAACAGCTTTTCCTGTACTTCCCTTTGACAGCAGCATTAGGCTTAGTCATAGGGACAAAGACACATTTAAGTTCCGAAAAAAATGAGAAAGTTCTTGTTGGTGACAGACCTTAAACCAAACAGAAGGAAGGGATAAGCAGTCAGTGACAAACATTTTATTTGTTAATTGTTTAAACATGAATTGTTTATAATTACCTAAGTTTTAATGGTTTTCTAAAGGAAACAGAAGAAACCTTAGCTAACACTTTGCTTTGTTAGAAGTGAAGAGGGTTGTAAATGCACTGTACTATTATCTGAGCCTTCCTTCATATGTTGTGATTATGTGTTCAGTAAATAGCATCCAGACTAAAAAGACCTTGTTGTGAAATCAAGCAACATTAACTCATTAAGTCAATAATTCATGGATTCTTTTATCTGAAGTGGCAACATCACACCATCAATTCACAAAACAGCCACTTCTCCGAAGTGTATGTGATGATAATAATGGATTTTCTAACAATACACTCTCAGAGCAAGGTCACTGCGCACAGATGCGGTGGACGCCATGATCTGACCTAGGTCAGCAAAACAAGCTTTATTATTGAACCTAATTATGAACTATCAAGATAATGGCCTAGACTAAGCTGTTTCCTAGGGGATTATTTAGAAACCAGTCAGCCATTTTAGGTTCAAATCTACAGTACGGCATTGTCTTCAAAAGCAGAGCAATTGCTGCTGGTATGTACCTTATAGCCTAGGTACAGTACATATACGCATGTGCTACGCGTCTGTTTTTAAATATCCCCAGAGCTGCCAAAGGTAACTCACATGTGTCTAGCACATATCCAAAGCAAACTGAATTGGATTTTTAATGAGGACAGTCTAGTCAAGTAAAAGCACAAAGAAAAAGGAGGTGTACAAATCTGCATGGACATCCACCAATGGTTAACAACCCAAACTTTGCACTTGACTTTCTTAGGTCTAGAGGTAAAAAAACTTTGAATACAATCATCTTTTAATACAGCCTGATCATAATACAATGTTAATAAGTGAAGCGAAATTAAGCAAAAAATGTTTGGGATACCATTGGCTGCTTTCAGACCAGCCACAGTAAAACTCATGATGTTCATAATGTATTTCAAATTTATTCCTTAAGAGAGCTCATACGGGAAAAGTATTTCATGCCTCTTACATTTCCCTAATTAGTTAAAAAATATGCATGGGATCAAAGCTGCCTAGTGTAATTTTTGCTCAGTTGAGGGTATTTTTGCTTTTTTCCTCCCCCTACAAAGATAAAGCATTTCAGCTGAGCTCACCTCTCCCACCAGGAAAGTCATTAAAATGTTTCTTTCCCTTGTGTGTCTCACACTGTAATTCTCCCAGGTATAAAAAACTGACTCATTATTATTTTATATTTCAGCTGATGTAATTATACCCAAGTTTCAGAAAGGAATAGTTCCTTGAGATCAGAGTTCTTGTTGTGTTAGAAGTGAAGCCAACCTCTGAGTATTCCTGGCAGGGGAAGATTGATTCCCTGTATGATTCCCTTAATTATTTAAAATGATCTTGTTTTTATTTAAGGTTTTGATTCATATGATAATTAGAGACCTATTTTAGAGATGTTTGTTTTTCTAAGATCAGAGTTCTGTTGCTGTGATAAACTTCTCACCTTTAATTCAGCTTCCAGTCCCAGTGAACCAGTCAACCTGTATGAATTAACATGATGTGACTGACCCTGTACCTTGCCTGTGGGTTTGTAATGAGATTCAACCCATGGGAAAATGTGTAAGGAGAAGGGAGGGGGCAGTTCAGCCTGAAACCTTTCCTTTAACTGGTTGGCCTGTGAACCCATACGAACTGGATCTCCCACAGAAGTTGTGATTTGAAAGTAACCCTTTCAAATCACACTTGGAAAGGTTCACATAGCTCTAGTGCTAATACATTGGGGCAATTTGCAGAAAATTTTGTATTCCTTCACTCCATACCGACAAAGACTGAAGGTTCACAAGCTCTAGGCCAGAAGAAGTCATAAGGGAAAAGCATATTTTCACAAAAATCAAGATAAAAGAATGACTTAGTCATACATTGATGGAAAGAGTCTTTAGGAACAAATATAAGAGGGAAGAAGGGGAGAAAAAGCCAACTTTTGCAGGGACACTGCTGAAAAATCTATCTTTAAGAAACAGAGCTTTCTCCATTTCATGTCCTGAATTAGCTAGGTTGTGTTTATTCTATATTACACGTACTTCTACAGGAAGGCTTCTGACCTTTTGTACAATCACTTAATAAAGTCTGGAGCAAATTGAGAGTTGTCTTAGCAATAGCTACCTAGGAAAACATTACCACTCATGAGAGTTAAAGGATGTTCTAAAGCATCTTTGAAAAATTTTGTGCAATAAATTATATACCCTGGTAATATATCAAGGAGAAAGAGCAGAAACTTTCTGACTAAAATTAGAGGTGCTGGTAGCAACATTGTCACATAAAGTACAGTGTTAGATAGCTGAACTGTGTATCAGGTATACTACGTACCAGCAAAGACACAGAAAAAATACGAAGCATTCATTCATTCTAGCTCCTAAATGACTTCATTATTTTAAAAGCAATTCAGAAGGAAAAACAAAAATAAGTTAAAATAATAAAAAATATGGAAATTGGTACCGAAAAAAACCCCTAAGGCCCTGAGACCCCAAAGAAATTTGAAACACCAACAAAATACTCTACATCTGAGAACATGAAAGGGCAGAGAACCTTAGTGAAGAAAAAAAGTACAGTTGCACATGGCTATGGTACAGTAAAGAAAACAGTGATGAAACCAGATCTTTTGGAAGAAGTTTTGAGAGAACAATCTATGAAAATATACCTAAATATAAGGACCAATTGCTCCTCATCTGGAAATAAATGAAACGATGCCATTTTACAACAGAACAGATCTGTCTCTCAAGTTAAAAACATCCCTCAGCTAAAAGCACACTATTACGTTTTAATAGCTCAGTAAACAGAATAAACAGTCCTGTTTCATCCTCTGCAAGAGCAGCTTAGACACCCTTCGGTGAGAGTTTGATGAACGCTGATAAATTTGAGACTGAAGTCTATCAAGGCCTCTAACCTACAAGATGATTTTTGTACGTAGTGTACATTTACAGCTCATGGATCTTGGGAAAGCAGGGAGCTGCCAGATAATGTCCAAGTAGATATCTAAGTATGGTTTTAGACATGTAGCGGTAGGCAAATGCATTTTGAAAGTGAATTTTCTTTACAATTCAACCTTCTGGAGCAATCCTGCTAACAGTCCCACCCCTTACCCTCTTGCTGCTTCTTCACTGCCCATCTTGTCATGGCAGCACAAGCTGCTGTGTGGCTGCACAGCAAATGACACCTGGAAATGAAGGCAGCAGAAATCTGGGGAGTGGCACAGCAGGAAGCCAAAGGGTCAGTGCTTAATAAAGTTCCGGGGCACAAAAAATGCTTTGCTTCTATAGGAAAGAGAACACCCAGATTCTGCACCCTTGCTCTGCAAGCCATCTCGATACTTCAATTATGTTTTTAAGACAAGATGATGACGCTTATTCTTTTGCACAGTGTCCTCCTTTCAACAAGCTGTACACTGCTTCCCTGACAAACTGCAGGGAGCACAGGCTCTGATAAAAATGTCACTGAAATTAGCAAGAATCTTCTCATGCATATAGACTCCAGCACATATTTGTGGAGCAACATGAAAACACTACGTGTGGAAGGCACTTAAGATACTGCTTTGCTAATCAACGTTCCAGGAATCTTTCCACAAAATTGAGACAACTCCATAAAGAATTGGGTGCAGTAAATTTTGAAGATACAAATGACCTTGGGAAATGCTGAACAGTTGAGTAATTTGCAAGCATTTTAGTCAATCTAATTTTCTCTTTTTTGAGTGTGCGCTCAGCAATCTGGTTTTACATGCACACTCCCCTTTGGTAAGCAGAATTATCCTTTTCCATAACCTCGTGATACATATGTGCTGAATCAGGCCAACACATTTCTTCATACATAAGTGCAAGCAACAAAATCAATTGTCTGGAGCACTATCTGATGTAGTCAGCCAGTGGAAGGCATTTTATATTTTGTTTATGCCTATTCCTGTTCACTGTTATAAAATAAAGCATCTCAAAATGGTGTTAGTTTTTCACTATAATTCTACTCTACTTCTAGATACGAGATAAGGAAGGAAATGCAGAACAGACATGATTACAAAATTTTGAGAGGTAGAATACTTTAAAACATTAAAAACTAAGTGTTATTTAATTGAATTTCAAGGAATATAAAATGTCTCCTAGCTTATCTTGATTTCAGTATTAAAAATAGAAGTAAAATGGAAAGGCATCAGGGAAATCCTTCAATAACAGTAAAGAGAAACTTCTTAACAGACTGGATTATACCTCTAAAATTATGTTCTTCCCACCTTCCTATAGTCCTTAGTTGTTCCCAGATCCTGGCTGAAATCAACACTTTTTATTGGATTGTGACTGTAGATAAGTATCAGAGTAGTAGAGTTACTAACTACAATAAGAGGATACACAGCTTTTGCGCTAATAAGCGCTTCTTCTTAAATGCTAAGAGCAAATTAGTCCTTTTGTGTCAACTATTGATTACACAGACTGATAGACAAAAAACCCCACACAGCCTCATTCTTCTTTCTTCTGGGTTTCTAAAGAGCAAAACTGGCTTAAAGCAGTTGTAAAGCAGTGTGATACTCCATCTTTGGAAATCAAGAGCAGTTTACCTGTTTTAGACAGTAACAGTGATGGGTTCAACTATGAGCGAGGAAAGCAATTTCTGATGCCTTTCTTTATCAGCACTATTTAATGAATATCCACTTTTGATATTAGCTTTCTAGACTGAATATGAAGAAGGTTCTTTCATAAAGTTTTAACTATGAATAATGTTAGCTGTTTCTAATTAAAACTATATATTTTTAATTGATTTTTTGCACAGCTAACCAACATGCATTCAATTTAAAATCTGCTTTCTGAATAATAAACACTAACTGTTCAGAGTCTGGGCATTTAGAATCATATTCTGACTTAATGATGCAGCTCTGGCATGACAATATCCTTAACTGCCATAATCCATGTCTACGTGCTTATGGAGTACATTACTTGTCAAACTGCTTGATTTATTTATAGCCTGTAGCTTCAATAAAATTACTTTAGAGTGTCTTTTATTAAAGAGTTAAATAATACATAACTGGTATATCACAATAATACAAATGCATGTTCTTTCTAAAATTTAAAAATGCTCCTGTATGTTTACGAAGAAATACTCCTTCAAAACTGCATTTGAGTCTTATTATGACATTTTACTTACATGGACACTGCTAAATCATCACCAGGTTCTTAACACATGTAAGCTAGAGATGTGGAAATAGTGAAAGGGTAATTACCTGCATATGAGTCACCTAACTTTCATTGGTAGGAGCAACGTATAGCCAAGAGTTACAGGTGTTACAAGCCTATTATTGTATTAACTGACTGCAAGTGTTCAATAGTCCTATGTTTATTCCTTTAGGCATATTTTTATCAAAATATGGGAATCCTTGAAATCCCAGAGCAAGAGAAAGGTGGAATTCAGTATCTCTAAATTTTCAGCAATTTGTTGAGGATTTCTTTTCAAGACAGAAATATAATGCTTTCATACATAGATAAAAAGAAAAACATAATCTTTTATAATTTCACGTAAAAAGTGGCAAGGCATTTAATTTTGTATGCAATTGCAGCTTCTTTTTCTTAGTTTTTGTATTGCTGCACTGCTGCTTCACACAAGTGACTGTGAAGCTATTTCATGAACTACTCATTGATCCCTATGAATCTATTACAAACACTCTGGACCTTATTATAACAGCATCCTTGAAAGACAAGCATTTTGAATGTCAGAAGGAGATGTTGCTGTAATAAAGGAGAATGTAATAGGCCTTCATGTACAGTATTTGAGAGCCAGAAAATTTCAAAGAGAATAACATAAGTGCCTTATAAGGAAGGTGGATCCAATACATACTGCAGTTTGAAGATTTCTTGATACAGCACATTAAATCCATAGAAGGATTCTATTTTCAGACACACATATGAACACACTAGCCTGTGTCATATTCATACTCTGGAGAGAGTACACAATTTGCCAAGAAAAATAATACAGTTTTCTTACTATTTTCCCCCCACGAAGATGAATACAGAGTACGAACATAAGGTACATTGAAACCAATGGGATCATCAAGTTCCTGTGAACATATTAAAAAATTTGTTCAAATTGATCTTAATTTAGATTTCTGGGGGTAATTGTTTGGTACCTCTGCTGCTAGACCTGGTCAGGACCTCTATTGTAAATACAATACTGGCTGCCTAAAATCCCCAAATGCTCTAGCCAGCATCTGGGCCCATATCACAAGTATTCATGCAAAGGAATTACAAGAACTAAACATCTGTTCAGATAACACATAAATGTCTTCAAGGTTATGGATGCTTGACACATGCAAAAGCATTGCAATGTATTTTGGTAAGTGTCTATTAGCACATTCATTTATGAAGTTTGAATGTTTAGTATTGGATTATTCATACTGCATTTAGAAGCCAAGTAATGTATTTATATGAATCTGCCTTATCTAACTAATGTCTTATTTTCTAGGATTTCTTCAGCTTGAAAATACCTTCCCTGTTGTTTTGCTTTCCATGAGCACTGTTGATCCCATTACTGAAATCTCTACTCAACCATTAGGTTACTTTTTGTAAGTGCATGCATTGCTTTTGAAAGCTGTTGAACTGCCAGATTTATGACACTGAAAATCTAAGCCATTGATCCACCCACACAAATACATTACGGAGAACACTCGCAGTATACAGTAGCTACTTTACTGAAGAGCTATTTCAATATGCTTCAGCCCTGACCTGAGGCCCATCTCTAGAAGGGAGAAAAGTTAAGTCCTCTTGAGTCAATGGACTTCTCAGTCAGAATCAGAAAATGTACAAAGACTATATATCGCTATGGTGATGTTGACATTTCCGTAGCATACTTTTATCCACAACAGTCCTCTGGTTTGATGTCTGTGATATATGGAAGAGAAGTACTGGAGCTCTTCTGAACTTCACTACAAGCTTTACGGCATTTATAAAACAACTAGCAGCCTAAGCATCATTTAAATGACTAAAATGCCGTACGAGTCTATTGCTCGAGACTTCTGAAATTTAGAATAAGGTGATCTATAAAATTTACTGAAAAAAAATAAAAAAAACTAGGGAAATCTTATTTACAGGGTTTCTTCAGGAAATGTTTGTGATCATGTCATCTAGCTGCTCCTGCAAATTTAAAAAAAAAAGTGAATTTAAGCAAAAAACTGATAGGGCAGTAGAAATCTCAAAAGTGTTAAGTTATTAGCAATTCTGTGAAAGTCAGTGAGCAGATACAAGAGAGAAACCTGTATTAGTGCTCCACACTGAAGATGAAGCACTCACTATCCTGTTCTTATATCTGTTCTGAGAATCAGAAGCCACTGGGCTAATCCCCATATATACACACTGGCTGTTTTAATCAGTATGTATGCATGCAATTCCATATTAGACACCGCAACAGCTTTCAGCGGCCAAACAGGGAGAGAAAGCTGGGACTGTGCGAATACCCAGTGCTGAGAGATGGACGAGACCAAACTTCACAAGAATCCAATCTTCACCAGTTTCTCCACTGACAGAAATGCAGTTCTTACTTCCTTACAGAACAACTTCATTGCTCATCAATTAAGCAATACCTCATATACGTTAATGCTTTTCGCTCACAGACTTGGGTTTCTGAAAGTAATATATTGATGCAAAACAAGTCTTCAATTTGGGGTCTAGGACCTAGTTTTTAGATGAGTTGCAGATAGTAAGGAATGTACTTACGTGACTTTTTTGAAGTGATAACAACTTGTGGGTTCACTTTTAAGATGACAGAGAACAGTTAAAGAAATTACAGAGCATGTCCACCCTTTTTCTACATTGTAAGTCATTTAAAAGCATACCTGATTTAAAAAAAAAAACCAAACCCAAACAAAATAACAGTAAGCAACACACTTCGGCATGCAAAACTGAGTCTGAAAATAAAAACTGTGATAATAAGTGTCACTGAACACTGAGTAAGAAGGCTGGATACTCAGTTTCCAGCACTGGAAAAATGAAATGGTTCAAAGAAAATTCTAGATTATTCCACTGTTTCTTCTTTGCCTGCTCATCTGCCTTAGGCATGGTTTGTTTCACAAGCCCAAGTCAATCAAATACAACAATTCTTGCTGAATAGTGATTTCTACGCACCCTGTGAAATCCTGTTTCCTTTAGCTTTGTTGCCCCATTTTAGAAGTCTCCCAAGTGACGTGTTCAAACATCAAACCAGGGTCTAGTGTTCAGTATAAGACAATGTCAGCTCCTGACTGGCCATAAAGCACATCGTTCTGGGCTACGTTGTTTGTCCTCATTACAAGCTTCCTACAGGGCCTAAGAAACCAACTGAACTGACTAACTCTAGAGGTCAATCCTAGTTGAAACACATCTTTCTTCATATTAAAATTATTTCTTTTCCCAGAAAAGAGCACACTAGTAGCAATATTCCATTGGATTTAAAGGAAGTCCTGAAAAAAGGTGATTACGTGCTGAACACAGCCTCAAACACAACATTTATGGCATAGCATAGTGTTAGTTGTATGAAATTAGAGAGAAAAATCTAGCCTCAAGGGGAGCTGAGATAAGTTGAGATGAAAATATTTAACAACTGCAGAAAAAACACCATCACAGATTTCCCAGAACCTGAACTTCATTTCCTAATGCCTTTAATCAACATTTTAGTGTAATCCTGACAGTCAAATTCTCAAAACATCAGCAGTGTACACAGCTCATTATTAAGAAGCCTGGTTAGATCTTGGCATTTGGTGCAGCCAGGGCATGAAGACTACATTTGCAAGATGTATACATTCAGAGCTTGAGCAACCTTTTAAACAATGTACTATTGAGACACAACTCTGAAGTCATACCATTTCCAGAAACAGATGCTGAATGAAATTTCCTGAAACATGTACTAATCCTTCAAGGACAACAAACAAATATGGTGGCTCTTGAAAAGCTTGATGTCAGAAGTAATGACATAATATAGGACAACATAGATAAGTCAGTCTTGGCCCCACTGTCACTTTTCAGTGACATTTATATAGCTCAGATGAACAGTAATCTGAAATGCAGGTTAGCTGAGCAGCAAACATTCATTAACTGAAATACGAAGGTTTCCAAACAGAACCTAAAACATATGGAGGAAATTAGATACAACTCTTGACTTTTAGTAGTCCTTCATATCTTACATAATCTGTCATGGTTCCTAGAGGATATTTGCCTGTCAAACTTACTTTTATTCAACTGTAACTTGGTGTTCAGAAAGGTACACACTCATATCTAAAGGGAACATTCCCTCCCAAGCATAAGTACTCCAACAGATACTATCTTAGCAAAAAGTATTGTACTTGTATTACATAACAGAAGGAGTTGAAAATACCTTTAGGGTCAGAATGACACTTTTCAAGCAACTTGCTTGAAAACCCATATCAGGCTTTTTTGTTGGCAGTGTCACCTACATCTGATATAGTGAAATAATTTCTGCTGGTGCAGGATTGTCTTGATGTTCCACAGTAGCCGTGTTTGCTTGCATAAGCTTATCCTGCATGAATACACTACAGCCAAGAAGTTACTCTAAGTCAAAAGTACAAAAGAAAAGCAGAACCCTTACTCCTAAAATAGTCAGCTTCTCCAAAAAACCACACAACTGAGAAAAACGCATGTACCTCCGTCTTTCTGTTCTGGCAAATCAAGTCAGGAAGGACTTGGACAAAGAATGAGATACAGACATGAGGCATATTTCTGATCACCTGGGAAGGGAATCAAACCACTAACGTAACCACAGATGGGCTTTTCAATACAGGTATAATTTACCAGCATGTCCAGGAAAACATAAAGTACAAGCAGATGAGTGTTAAGAGCAGATGTACGTTACCTAAGGAAGTGAGAATATCCGTATGGCAAATTTTGGAAGACAGATGTCATGGGACATCCATTTCTCAGGATAACGGTTCTTCAAGTAGAGGAAAAATTCAAACTTCAGAGAATGAAAGCCTTTTTTTTTTTTTCCACCACAGAACTCCTGATTGCATATCTAACTTTTAAAACTGTATTTAAGATAAATTTATTTACAGTGAATTCTTGTATCATTTCATGTCCTAACTACTGGAAGGTGGTCAGAAAGAGGCATGATACAACATTTAAATTAAATTTGCCACTTGAAAGAGATGTGTATAAACATCTAGAAAGAAATATGCATTTGTTATTTAATATTAGATAGGAATACACTTAACTATTTCCTGTAAACTCAGCAATTAAAATGAATAACCCCTATTGTGGGAAACAGATAAATATATAGCCAGGATGACATCATTCTTAGATTGGGGATTTTTTTTTTCTTGTGAACATTTTAAAATACCTGGAATTAATTGCTTGTTGTTTTTTTTTCTTTTCATTTAATGCAAGTGTACTCTCTTGGGTTATGCAATTGGTTTACTAAAGAAAAATAGTAGCTTCTATATAATGTAATTTAGGATAAATTAGAGACTTTGAAATACATTTCTCTGTTGTGCACATCATCTTAATCAAGGTTTACCACTAATATATTGACAATAATAATGTCTGAAAAGTTTTCCTGGAATGAAAGAGAAAAATTCTCATTTTGATAACATACTGTGACAAAAAAAAAACATTTAATTGCACTACCATTTCTGACCATTACAGTTGCTGTAGTGACCTCTGGAGAAAGTATTCTATGTTCATGAGCTTTCTAGAGGTGCTAATTCCTGATCTCAGTAATAATTACAGTCCTGTTGCTGTGAGAAGGCTGATTAAGGAGTGTTACAGAGCTCACCTGGAAGTGTTAGGGCTCCTTCCCTCTCCTGCTAGCACATGCAGAGCCACTTGCACACTCTAAGGTTATAAGCACACATTTTCACAAAACCTTGTTCAACTTTTTAGATTGGTACAATTTGTAAGTTTCTACTCAAGGGCAGAGAGGCACTGAGTAGCTGTCTTGCAAATGAGAGCTAAGTGCAATCTTGTAACTTGTTTTCCTTAAGAATTAATTAACTTAAAACATTGTTCCTGCAGCCAAAACCTGATACACTGATGCAGAAAGATTAATACAGCTAAGCGTCATAGAGATGAAGAATTTCCTTCTAATTAAAACTTTCTGGCAAGATCACTGAATTGCCCTTCTATTAAAGACTAATGCTTTTGATAGGTTTGATGGCTCAATATCCCCTGTAAATCATAACAGAAAGATACTTAAAGAATTGATTCAAGCTTATTAATTGAAAAAATAAATAAATATCACAGCATCTGCAGCAACTATAAAAAGCTGAGTACTCATTGTTGCTAAGTTAATTTTTTATTTACTTTTTTTGTTTAAATACACTACACTAGTGGAGTAATTAAAGCATTGCTGCCTGGAGGCTGCATTTTGCAGCTTCTCCTTACGTATTAGACAAACACTTACTGACCCATGTTGCGTTCTGGAAATGCTGCGTTTACAAGAATAAGCTTCTTCCTTTCCCTTCGGCAGGTCTGCAGTTGGGCATTAACCAGCCCTTACACAGCGCAGCTCTGAAAGGGTATATACCAAGTGGAAAATCAGCTTCCAGTGGCTGGTGACGCAGAACCTCTCCAAGGCTAAGCCCTCAAGATTTCTTTGTGCTCTCATTCCAGACTTTGCTCCTTGCCCCCACTTATTTCGCATTTATGGACTTTTCTGCCATTTAACCAATAAAAGCAAACCCTTACTCCACATAAAGGCCTCTTCATTTGAATGTGAGCAGTATCATTTATTTCATCATGAATTCAGACATTGTTAGTTTTATACACTGCTCTGCCAGAAGCCCCGTGTTAGAAGTGCTTGAGCTTGTGTCTGAGTTTTCTACAACAGTGACCTTGAACTCTAAGGAACTGTTGACTAGAAAATATTACACACTTTGGAGACCCTTGATTATTTTTATTCTTCAGGACATGAATGACAAATTGGCTGAAGATCTGAGCATAATAAAATTCAAGCTAGAACTTGTTATTTTACAATAATACATTGGTCTTTCCTAATTTCCTGCCTTTGGACAGGCTTAGATTAAGAAAGACTAGAAAGTGCAGAGGTACCCAAGCATATTTCAAGTTCAGCCGTTATGAAACTTCCCAGAATTCAAATCTTTTCAACAAAACAAGTGGAAGCTTTGTCTTCCTGAAGCAGGTGGAATAGCACACTTCCAGCCTGACTATTGCAAATGCCACTGGTTAACAGGCTTTAGAAACTGAAATTTCATTTTAACAGGAAAAATTCTGGTATTCCCTCATAATTCTCACATTTATTAAGTTTTCTTATGGAAAACTTACAGAAACAATGCCAGAAATACAATAAAAGCAGTCCATAATTTATGATGCAAACACTGCCTGGAAATACAATTTTTTTTAACCAATCTGCTTTCTGTTTGTTCAGGCCCATTTTAGCACTTTTTTTCATTTTTTATTCCAGTGTGCTATATGTTTGTAATTTTTTATATTAGTGGGCATTAGAGGTAAAATAGAGCAAAATTTAATTATGTATGCTAAAGAACAGTACAGGAGACATTGCAAAGTTAATTTTTTCCTGCAGGATTTGGAGAAGTGATAGCAGCTTATGTGCATCAAGTCGAATTCTGATTCCATGACTCATAAGGAAACTAAAGTTGATTGTATGTACAAAAACTACCCCCTCATTTTTACTGATGGAAAACCTTACTAATTTTTGTCAGTTTCTCCAGTTAAATCAAAGTATCTCATCTATTTGTCTGAAGAACTACTTGCTTTATTTCAAAACAAATATCAGCAGCACTGAAGATAGAAAGTATTTTGAGTCAAGTTTCTGGTCTCCCGTGAAGAGACCTGAGGGACTGAGGTAAAGGAAACCAATGAAAGTCTTCAGAGTTGAACTCAGTAGCAGGCACTGATATTTATTTGTACTGTTTGAGCACTTCACGTTTACAACGATTTCCGCTTCAGCTATTATGAACTTGAATTTGAAGGCTGTCTGTATTTAATTGCAGAAGGAACAATAACCTATAGCCTGATCCAATACAGGTGACGTTTGCCCTGTTCACTAGGGAGCATCTCTTTAGTGTCTGAAGGAGCAACTGCCTACTGCACTAGTTTAATGGTTGCTTTGGAGTAAATCTGCAGACACAGTTATGTACACCCTGGTGCAGGAAAGAAAAAAATCAAAAGGGGTTAAGACTAAACACAGTACAAGGAACAACACAAGCATCCATGTCATTGTGAAGCCAGTGTGAATGAGTCCAGTTCCCTAAAAGCTGTGCTATAATGTTGTCTCTGCAAACAGCTCAAGGTCTTACATATGTAAGCACAAAAAATTGCTTTACTGTTTCAATTTTCATCTGAAAAGAGAGATTCCAAAAAGCTTAGAGTGAATATTTTCTTCTGTTTTGTCTCAAATACAGGTGGGATTCAGCACAGCCCACTTCGATAACCACAAAAAAAAAATTATTTTATTATGTATCTTTTTTTTAAAATTTCAATACTTGCTTTCAAATACAGGCATCCCCAGGCTATACTCCAAAGGTACTGGAGCAACAGGATACATAATTTATCTTAAAGTGAGTTAAAAACAGCTGAAAGTATCCAGAGTACTGCCTTCCCTTTTGAAGTTCAGGAATTCTTTCTTTAGCTTTTTAAAATTATAGTAGGCCTACCACAGCCCTTGGGGATTCAGATTCTACACTCATTGAATGGATTGAAAAAGACTATTTCCTCAGTGGGGGCTGTATACAGTTAAAATTGTAGCAAACACTACCCCAAGAGCCCACCTCTAAGGATAGTTCTTATTAGAATAAGAATTTCATCATCCTAATGCATATTTTAAAACGGAATTTTTCCTGTGTGATCATACCACTATTACACAGTACACCTGAAAGCACATTAAAAGTCAGTGCAGTAACTCCTACTGAATTCACTGGGCTTTGAAATCAATTTCTTCACATTGATTTCAAATGGAGCTGAAAAAGGACTTCTGTGTGCTTATGAAGTTGGAACTGAGAAAAAAAATACTGAATTTCCCCTTATTATGATAAATAAGCTCAACTAAATGAAAACTGCATCATTTTTGCAGCCAATAGCTCAGACAGTATAGTATCAGCAGAGATTCACTTATTTGATATTGAGGTCAACAATAAACATGCTTATGTGCCTGAAATTCTATGTCCCAAAGAAATACTTGCAAAGAAGAAATGGAGATGAACTTTACTGCTCATCTTTTCAGCAGTACAGTATTTGAATTCATTGCAAGAGTTGCAGATTGTGATTATGAAGGAAAGCTTCTTGAGAACAAAGTTGGTAGGGCCTTGCAGTGAGTGGGGCCTTTCTCTTGTAAAATTCTGTCTTCTGGGAGATGTTGCATGGATACACAGTATCCACTAAGAGGCAGGGAGAACATGGGAGCCAACAACATACAAGCTACCAGGTCTACATATGCATCTGTCTAAATGTTTGCTTCTCTCAGTGTATTCTTAAGCAACAGCAGCCCTACAGGATCTCTTAACTGGGCTGGTCCTTCTTGGGTTTGGACACCTCTCTCTTTTCCAGGCACTGCCACCATTGCCTCTTTACAAACCCTCTCTTTACAATGGGGTATCATTGTCCTTTTTTAAATTTGGTAGTTTCAGACTATGTAATCACTGCATTTCCTGACTGAAAGGTGTTTGTCACTGTCAAGGAAGATGATAAAAACAGATGAAGGAGTCATACCTTGAAAAATAAGCACAGTTAAAATATCTCATTTGTCTTACAGTAATGTGATTATTAAAGAGGGAACGAGAAATAGTCCTTGCTTAGTGCTTTGAAACATGCAGAAGATATCTGCGGCCTACCCATGAGGCTGGCCATTATGACAAGGAGGATATGAGCTCAGCTAGGGTGTAGAGCTCAAACAGCTGGCACTATGAAGGAGAGCATTCTCCTTTACGCTGGCTTTCTAAGGACGGAAAGCTTTCTAGAGAAGGAAAGCTGTTCTGTTAGCAACATTTCTCAAGACCCCAGAAAAGGCAGAAAAGATAATTTTAATTTTAACAGGGCATCTATAATGTCTTTATATTTCACATTTAGAACATTAAACAAAAAAATATTTTCAGCAAAGTGTTCTCAACTGGTTGTAGGAACAGCACCTGTCAAACAGTAGACTCAAATAGCCAGTACCCTCAGAAGCAGAGGGAACCATCCACAAAAAAATATTTTAGCACACTGAGAACTGAAAAATCATGAAAGTTAGAATTGCTGCCTTTTATATAAATACTTTGGAATAGTAAAGATTCAAGTGAAGCTAATATACTGGGCTGACAATCTGTTTTATTTAAAAATATAGGCTATTCTGTCTGTAAGAATAAACTCCAGAAACTATATTCTTTTGTGAAAGAAGGATTATTATTGTTTCATCTTTCTTTCATTCTAGGAAGAGGCAATTCATCTACAGCCAAAATTAAAGTATTGAGGAAAAGCAGTCTGTGTCTAAGGTAGTAAGCCAAGTAAGGCAAACAGTAATCCTTACAATAAAAGTGAACTTTCACAGGCTGTAGACATGAAAGCCTTCAATGTCTTCAGTCAGACAAAACCCTAAGGACAAGTGGCTTTAATCCTATGGCGAAGCTGGAAAGCTCTGGGGAAGCAACCAGCTTTGTAGACTGACAGCAGAGGTCTGGGGAAGCATCACTCTCCTCAGACAAGAAACGGGACCCAAGGCAATCAGCAAGATTCTACGAAGGCAGAAAAACTTCTGTACACAGTTAACAAAATCATTGAGTGTATACACATGAGCACACATATACAAGATTTAGCCTGTAATAAGAACTCATTAAAAAAATAGTACTAGCCATAATCCTTGAAATAGAATCTTAGATGCTTAGAAAAACTTTCCCTAGGGTTCTCTTTCCTCTGTTTTCCTTGGAAGCCTGTTTTTCCTCAGAAATAATTAATTCAAGATGACACCCTCTAGTTTCTAAAATATTATACAAAAGTCTCCTCAGAATAAAGAGCATTATAGATTGAAATGTTCCATGTGTTCCAATTATGGCGTCCCCTGCCTCTGCTTATTTCTATGCTTCGCTAGCATTTAATTACACACAAAAATGTAAGGTTTATTTCTCCCTTTAAAAACTGATCAACCATTATACTTGCATAGCACTGTCTCCCCAGTGCTGAAGAACAAATCAGAGGCAGACCGTATCAGGGTTCACCAAACCCTGTATCTGCTCCATGAATCATTCTAGTAGGGTATGGTTTGGTTGTGAAAAAAATAACTGACAATTTTGTTCAGGTAGACTCATTTCACTGATTATAAAACAGGTGTCATCTCTATTGAACACAGATTAAGAAAATCTGATTATTAGCTAGTAATAGGTACACAGGATCAAAACGCAACAAGTCAAATACATGCAAGGAAAGTCTGTCAAAAGGTACCGAATAGAAAAGATACCACATCAGCCTCTCTGACCTACAAATCACAGCCAGATAGACCAATTTGGTGAAGTGTCACTACATGCTTGCCCTGTTATGACACATGTTTGTTAGTTTTCTGCTTTTGGTGCCACTTAGAGGCCAGAAAATAGAAACAGAATCACCTCAAGGCCATCTTGGTATGGACATTCTTACATTCACCATGTCTGAGTTATTCTAAACTAAATACACAAGAAAAGAGTACATTCTTCGCTCCTAATGCAAAGAACCATTTCTTCAAGACACAGTTGTGTAAATTATTCACTTTCGCTGGTAAAGCACTAATAAGCTCTTTGGTATTATTCACATGACTACTATCTAAGGTGGAATTGGGCCATCTGCCAGCCGACAAATTCTGTAACTTTTACTCAGTATTAGTCTACTTTGCAAGTTGACCTTTAATGAGATTCTGATGGGTATAGATAGAAGCTTTTCAGCCAGCATAATTCAATGACTAAAAATGACGGGTATGAAATTACATTTCCTTCCTATCATTCTCCTGCTTCTTCTACTGCATCTCTGTACCTCCTTTTTTAAGTTATAGATAAGGATTATATTACAACTTTGGGTAATACCAGCAGAAAATGTTAACACATGAAGATTCCCCTCCAAGCTTCACTAAAACACTTTTTCTGAAAGGGCGTTGTGTTCCATTGTCTGGAGTTTCACACAACTCCCTTCGTACACCCAAAGTCCTACTTGCCATCACTGCCCAGTGCATAAAGAGTAGAAGCACACACAGTGAAACCTGGGACTTTTCAAAGAAGAGCATGTGTTGGCTGTTGCCTGCTCTGTTTCTGCTCAAGGTCTGGTGGATCTTGATGTACCCTAGCAACTGACACAGATGAGATAAGCAATGTCAGCTCAGTACATGCTTCACATTAGCAAGAAATCATCTGAATAAACAGCCTGACACCTTCATCGCACTTGCTTGCCTAAGGCACAGTTGACTCAAAGGCCAGCTACATATTTATTGTCAAGGTGGTTTAAAACTGTGGAAGGAGATTAATTTTCAGTCCTACAACAACATTAAGTAATGCAGGGGAGAAACATGATTATCAGCAAGAGGCCAAATTCATTTTCTTCTAACCATTATCAAGCTACAGAAGAAGTTGGCTTTGAAATGAACTGAGGTGAAAATGTTTGGCAGGTAATTTATTTCCATTTCTCTTCCAAAGCCTAAAATAATTATACATACAAATCAGAAAATGTTGTTTCTATAGATCTGAAAACCACAAATTCTATCCTTTTTCTCCTCATATGAAAAGACATGCCCCATAGACCATAACATACAGCAGATGATGACCCATCAGTTCTCAGAAAGTCTCTGCCACTATTGGTGGCTTTTGCTGCTTTGCTGGAGTAGTGGCCTGGGCACTCTTCTTCCTGGGCAATGTTCTCACTACTAGAAGCTGACTAGCATAAGGAGCCCTATACCTTTCTCCTTAGAAGTTAGATTCTAAAACACACCATAAAAACAAGTGTAACAAATGAATGTAGCTAGTAAGAGAAAACAGGCAAGATGTTACGGAAACAAGTTTACTCATGCGCAATTTTCTGGAAATATGAATACAGGAAATAGGTCAGTGAAGGCATGAGCATTTCCATTAATAATTGTGCAAACAACAGCTACAACTGCCTGGTTGACAGCTGGGTCATTATTAGCTTTCTGTTCCAGAGCAAAGTGAGGTCTTCAGAGGAAAAAAAAAAAAAAAAAGTATCACAGCAGTGTGGCCTTTTGCAGGAAGTGAAAAATAGAAAGAAGTTTTGGGGAGAAAACCAATTTTTATTTATTTTAAAGCACAGATAGATTGTCTCGGGTCCCTTGGTTATTTCAGGGTAGTTCTCATATTCCATTCTTTGTCCAAAAAGAACAGGTTTCGGCTGGTTGACTCTACATTTGTTTATCCTCAGCTCTGCCAAAAGTTAGTTTTGTTCTGCAAGCAATTGACCACAGAGGAATAGGCTATCAAATAATTGATTTCTCAGAGCTTGTGTGGCCTCAAACAGGTTTAGAGAGTGCTGAAGCAAGACAGAGTTAAAGGCTGTCCTTAATTCTGCAGCTCAAGTCAAGATGAGAGGCAGCTTTCAAGATGAGAGGCAGCTTTATGGGCATTTACAAATGTATGGCTCTGCAAGCAACCAAACGTGTGGGGGCTTGTAGTGAGGCCTTGAAGAACATACTCAGTACTGTCATCCTCCACCTGTGCTGGACACAGTTTGTGGCACAACTTTTGTTGTCTGGGCATTTTCTACTTCCTTTCAAAACTGAATCAATATCAGGATTTCTCTATAACCTCATTCCTTTGAAAAAGTCTGATTTTTTAAAATGCTAATACAAAGCACATTATCATTCTGTGTCCAAGACCAAGGAGTTCGGTAACCAATTTTCATTGTCTCCAGGAACTCAACAGAATCGTTGTAAATGTTTCTCAATGAAGGAAATAAAGATAGATTTCCTGACAAAGCAACTATTACAAAATATACCAGTTGATTTAACAAAGTCCTTCAAAGCATTCAAGTTCAGTCTCTGTGGCTTAGTTTTCTAAAAACAAACAAACAAAAAATCACACTACCAACACAATGCTGGAAGTGTTATTGCACTTGTTAGCAACATCATTAGAGGATGCTCTGACAGTACTGGCACCAGTGACCTAAAGGTACATTAGTTCTTAAGTCTGTCTTTGCTATTCTGCACAGCAGAGGAATGCTAAAGATTCACCTAAGGAAGAATTTCTGAGTACCTGTCTCAGTATCTCTAGGTTCCTTTTCAGCTATTAATGATTTCAGTAAAAACATGAAAAAATCTGCCAGAGTTCAAGGGTCTTGTGATTGATAGAAATTTTTTTAATGTACAAATTAACCATACATGTGGTTTTTAAATTCAATTTAAGCCTGAAAATCTAACCTTGGGGGTTTGAAATAATGGGACATTAACTTCACTGCCTTTTACAAACTACCATGAAACATAAGTAAATGACAAAGATGAATAAAATCAGAATGATAAATGTGTTATAGTTGTTGTTTTCTTTTTTTTTTTAAATGTTATTGCCTTTGAAAATCTAAGTGAAATGAATTTGGTCATTTCAGCTTAGTCCCTGGTGGACAATAGTCCACATTTCAAAAGCATCACACATAATTTGGCAAAATTGGCAGCTTCGGCTCAGATGTGGCTTAGGGCTGAGTAAGCATGCAATTCCCCTAGTGAGAGTGCCCCTTTCCTTCAGGGTTAAGGTCAATGGCTAGTCACTGTAGGGTAGAAAGCCTGATATTGTCTGCTTGTATTCATCTCAACTACAGACACAGAATTTCAGCTGCTGGTGATGCACAGCCTTCTAGTGCTGGCAAATATATTATACTCTTCCCTTAAATATACATGTACCTTCACTATCTTCTGCTCTCCCAGATAAAACACACACCTTCCCTTTCCAGGACAGACAGCCCTTCAGTCAGTTTTATAATCCTTGTCTTTCCCCTCCTCCCTTTCCCATTCCACAGTCATATTTCACTTATACTAGATTTAAAAGATTGCCAACTCTTGACCCAGAATACAGCTGGGCAGTATACTAGTTTAATGTCAGGAAAACAGGGGCATCAATGGAAATTATAGAAAATCAAATTGAACAGATGTCAGGAAGCACATCAGGCATTGTAAATGTGAGGGATGCCCATCAGACAAGGTTATGGAGGTGAAAAAACAGAACATGTAAAAAAAGCAGAGCAAGAACAAGAAAACCAGCCCTCCCCCCAGCTGCTAGCGACATACTTTAACTGATGCATTGGGAAGGTAATTCTGTGCCACCCTTCAAAGTGACAGTGAATTCTACTGGATTATATGATTATAAAATAAGACAAACAAGTGTTACAATAACATACTAATGTTACAAAATATAGTTTTGGAAAAACCTTAGTGTCCTTAAAAGTTAATGGCAATTTATGTCCAGACATGAAAATACTAAGACATCTTTGATTTCACAGGAATTTTCCACCGAATTGTAACCCACAGAAGGCCAGATTTTTTTTTAAGGTATTCAGACATTTAACAGAGTAGATTGCACCCAGTGGGATTTTTAAAAGAGCCTAGACTTCTAATTCCCATTAGTGACAGAGTTTTGAAAAGCCCACTGTCATCTCATCGGTATTCTCAGCATTTAAATAACTTCACAGACCTGACTCAGATTAGAGACGTTTCTCCCTTTTTTGCAGAAAATGGTAGAATCAGTTTCAAATACTAGCAGGAACACACGAACTTCTTTCCTTCAGATCAGGTAACTCCAATCACTGAAATGATATCACACTAGGATGAGTTTTGCTTTCCTTTATTCTACTAAGTCAAATTTAACTGGAACAGTAGTCATTTTAGGTCTTGAGAAAGAACAAACAAACATTGCTCTGTCTTCTGAGATAACAAATGTCTCACTGAAAGCAGTGTTTAATTTATAAGATACTTTTTCTCCTAAGGTTGCCAAATCACATATTATTGTATAGAACTTAAACACTTTTTATGCTTTTTAAAAGAGTATGCAACGTACATGAGAGTATTTTGTTCAGTCTGTATCAAGAACTTATATGACTGAAAAATGATTTAAAAGTTGCTTTAACAATATCTTGGCCAAATCGCTTTTAAAACATTTTTCTGTTTGTTCAGACATTCACTTCTTTAAAAAAGTTATAAGGTTTTCCTTCTTTGTGCCTGCTATTAAAACCTGAACTAGCTGTTCCCTTAACAGTGGGCCACAAGGGAATGGAGAGCCAGAATGCCACCCCACACACAAACCACAGGGTGCCCAGCTGGAAGGCAGGTCACCACTCAGGACTGATGGCCCTGATGAGCCAAGACCAAGCAGGACCAGGGTACCCCTCTGCCCACACAGGTCAGGGCTGTCTAAATAGATCAGAAAAATCTATCTTTATTTTAGACTATAAATTTTACCTGGAATCCATGGCATGCAGCTACCTGTTGCTCGCAATGAAGTTGAGGCACAGGAGTTTATAAGCATCCTGTGGCATTGGGCACAGAATAACAGACTGTTTGAAAGCAATGTCATTTATCTACATGTGCTCAAAAACACTCAAATCATACTTCTGCCTGGAAAAGTATTGCTTGTTACTATCAGCCACTCCAATATTACTATTGCTGAAAAGGATTGCAGAAGGCGATTTAGTTTCTTTACATATTGAGCAGCACTCTGAGCATGCTCCTTGTTTCCACTGCACAGTCAGCTGCCCATGACTTTGACTCAGCCAGTTTTAACCAACACAACAGCTCAATAAAACACGTACTTAAGCTAGTTTCAGATGTTTCAGAGTAATGAGAGAAAGAAAATTAAAGGAAAAGGAAAAATAACACAAGAAAACTTGATCAGCAGGCTCTGAAGCCAACAGTTTCAAACTTTTTATTTAAAGCCAAAGTGTTTTGAAATTACTAATAAAAGTTTCCTTTAACTGAAGATGTAAAGTCAATTAGCTTGCAACTCAGACCTCAGTAGGAAGTGATGGTGCAGAGAATATCATGGTTTAAGAGCACTAAGTTATCCCAGAACATTTCCCTTTCTACCTGCTTACAACCAAAACTAGCTTCTTGCTAGAAATGAGACTTGCCAAAGCCAGGATATCTGACAGATCTCATCTCAGAGACCAACACGAGGAAAGGGTCTACAGGAACATAACTTTTCTCCCTATCAGGATCAAAATATACAAAAACACCTGTTTACTATCTCAGGGTTGAATATTGCTATGAAACCACCTTGCCCATCATTTTGTTCATTACTTCCAGTTCTTAAATTATTGGACCAAACCAGACCAGCTCATCTGTAATTGGAATAAAGAGTTAATCTTTTATACAAAGGACCCAGCTGAGTCTTTGTATGTGTTTGAATGTGTAAAGGGCTTTTGGCAGTTTAGAGTGTGTGTGGTGTTAGTGGGATTTAGCTCATTAGCAAACCACAAAGGCTCTGCTGACACTGTACTCTAGGTAAAATACATGAGGCCAGCCTACACCCTGTGGATATGTACAGCATAACTACATAATAAACAGGCATTTATTAATAATTTTATCTGTCGCACATGCAGAAGGAGAGGGTGAGAAGTCAAAAGCTGTCATATGTTGCAACTAAAGAGGCATAATTAAAATGATAAGTGTCATGTGATTATAACCCTTGAAGAATTAATCTAGCATGAAAGAACAATGGTATAAATACAACAGCATATGTTCCAAAAATTAATTTCACATAATAGGCAGCTGATGTAAGCACTTAGACCCAATTATGTATGGTCATACAATAGCAGCTGATGCATGGAAAATCCTTGCTATAGTGTACACTAGAATAATCCCATTATACATGAATGAACAGAAAGAGTCCTTTAAAGTCTTTGCACTAGTGTGTATTTACAGACAAATCAGAATTTATGGAAATACCATGTAGCTTTAACCTCTTCACTAATTCATTTTCAGCATCTACCTTTCCAAACTAGATATTGCTTCCTAAGTATCTCAGACCATTAGCTGTTCTGCAGAAGCAGGATTTGTGGTGACAGCAGTTACAACCTACAGATTAACTTCAATTTTAAATATTTTTTCAGCTAATTGTTTCACTTCATAATTCCTACTTTACTCAAATAGAACAATACTAGGAATCAAGTCCTATCTGATTCTCCCTCTGAAGTTAAATGAATCACAATACTGCATACTGCAGAGATCAGAATTGAAGAAATTTATCCTATAATATTCACTGGTTGTTAATCTTCAATATTTTGGCTTTACTTAGATTAACTTTAATTTTAATTCTCTGATAAATATTTTTCTTATAATGAAAGAGTGAACAGCTTATACCTAAATGAAGCATATTGGTGTTTCAATTTACACTGATCATGTGCACATGAACTTTGCCCTCTTTGTCTGTTGACCTCAACTCTGGTTGCGTGCAATGCAATGTCACATCCCAAGTTTCAGCCTGAGAGCACAATGTGCATCCAAAATTTTAAACCTGGAAGCACTGATAAGAATTCAGATGCACACAGATTACCTCCTGACAATGAAAGAAAGAAACTTATTCTAGAGAGAAACTGTATTTATTGATTAAAGTTTGGCCCTGAAATCACTTCGGATGCTTCCAAGGTCAATCACAATGACCTACCATATGTTTCAATATCTTTCTGTTCTCTTTCAAATTATGCAGCTTTTGGTTACAAAGCTGTGAACATATCTACTACTAACACCCACCAATGGTGCTTCATACGTTTCTGCTTAGAAAAGCTATAAGCAAATTTAATTTGCTGCATCTCTACAGTCAATATACCAAACAAGAGGAAAACCAATGGAAGTATTCTAGCACTGTGACAAAAAAATAAATGTTATCTACTCCCTGGAATTAATGTTGAACTGTAAAACAACAGTATTCTGGGTGCCATGCTAAGCAAAACAAACTCAGAGGCAGAAGCAGACACAGAATTATCCTTTCATCTGATTACATAAAAGTATATCTGACAAAAAACATTTAATAAACAAAGTCTTCAGCAGAGAGAAAAAAATATAAAACATATCTCCAAAAATTCATTTGCAATGTATGCTAGTAGTTCTTTCTACTTGGGCATACATTTCATTCTTTCAGTGTGCTGAAGAACGAGAAGGAAGACATACAGCTCATTAAACTGATTACTGACACAGTTCTTATGGACTAAAGGCACATCTGGATTTTAAATAGAAACAGCAAGAGGTGGCCAAGATTTTAACAGCAAACAACATTTGTTTAGTAGACAAATTATACTATGGCAGCAGTTAGCCGATGACAGAGTTACAAGCCCTTTTTGGGAAAGTAAATAAAGCATTATCTCTGGAGAACACACTGTTTTGTTAGCATCTAATGAATATCCAGGGAGAAGCTTCATCAGAGACCCAGGTGTGCTTTCACCTGTTGCCTCAGTAGAGCTAACCCTTAAAGTTTCACAAGGAGGAAGCAATAGCCATTGCACTCAGTGGGTGCACTGCACTGCAGGGAGTGGCTGACTAGCTTCAGGACAGGTGGACTGGGCGTGAAGTGAGCAAAATGAAATAAAACTTCACCAAAATACCATGGCTTTCTTTTTTCCAAACATTATATATTTCCTATCAGCCAGAAGAGAATCAAAACATTTTAGGGGGGAATAAGAACACTTGAAAGAAAAACAAAATTAGAGAAGGTCAAACACTAATTCCTTACCTGAAATAGGAAGAGAGAACTTCTGTTTAAAGTTAATGCATTTACCTAGATTTTGAAATTTCACTTGACATTTAATTCCAGCCATTTGTAAACTATTGATTAAATTAAGGTTCTAAAAACATTGACACACAGGCAAATGACAAAATACTGCTTTAAGAGACTACTATTTACAAAATCAACCTTGCTTCCTGAAGGCAACTGTTAGTACTACATTCTTTTGTGAAAACACCCTACAAACTCTACTCGTCTCCATTATAAAAGTTTTCCAACATACTACTTCTAACACACTGTGCAAGTTACTCCAAGGCCGGAAGCTACACATAAGGTCTATACTCCAAGGGAAGGCATTCAGAAAAGCAGCCCTTGAAGACTTCATTTCTCTGCAGAGCAGGCTAGATCACCCCAGCCAGATCAGTCACAGGGCTGGGCTCTGCAACCTCATAAAACACAAGATGAGCCAGCAGATTGCTCTAATATATGACAACTGGCTTGGCCCCTTGGGGACCCAATCTTCCAGGAAGCGATTACTGGACTTCACTAATGTCCTTCGTACTCCTGGACATGCCTTTAAAGAACAGACCTCTACAAGGGCTTGTGTACCAATACAGCCTGCAGTCCATGAACTTGCACAGGAATAGTATGTTCCTGTGAGTGGGGTGAGAAAATTCACTTCAGCTAAGGATCCATCCTAAGTCCTTCAATTTTCAGTTAATTTTAGTTCAATAGACTCAAAATAGTTCATTATCAAAGAGCAAAGGTAGATTTCCCTATTCTACCCTGCCCTACTCTGGATTTAATATATGTGATAGTGCACTGGATGGCTGTATGCACATGGTGCATACAACAAGTGATCTGGCCATTGGTTTGATCATTTAGTGCTTCAGATACAAAGTTAAGGAGAAACTGTACATAGGTTTTCCTGAATGAAATCTTATCTTTATCAAACAAGGCCGCACATTTGGGCCTGGAATTACTAACAGCTGTAACTAAACGAATGTTATTAAGAAAGGAAATAATGAATTGGAAAGTATTTGAAGTTCTGACCTCTCACCCCTAGCACTATGATTCAAGCCAGCCCTGAAGACCTGACTATGATCTATCAATGATTTCTGGTTTAGATCCCCAATAGTTAATTTGTTTCACGCTGGGAGAAGTTGCTTGATATGGTTTAAAAAGTAGGCTATTAGTAATGGCACATTACTAATTGTGCAAAATCCTGCACACAAGCTTGCCTTAAGTACTGAATAAAGTGGCAATATATAAACAGAAGATTCTGGAAACACTAAATTGAAAAACAGATCTGAATTCTGAGAATATGAGTTATGCTAAATTATTTTTCTCTCAGTAGAAAGGTCTGGAGTCAATGAGCAGAGTATTACTGGACTTCATGCTATTAAAATAACATCTGATGAATTTACAAGTACCGGACAATTCCAGGGCCACTTTATTCCATCTTTCAAAAATACTGCTCTATTAGAGATGCTTTTCATCAGTTAGAAGGGTGACATTACTCAGTATTAATGAAATATAGCAGACACCTGAGGATGTACATATCTAATTTTAAATGAAATAATGTTTTATGTTTTCATGGATAATAAAGAACATTGCCCCTGAGGAGAGAAAAATGCTAAGTAGCCAGAGGTTATGGGAAGCTCATTAAGTGGCGTTATAAAATCCTGGCAGCTCCAAAGTGATACTGAGTAATACATGCTCCCTCCTTTCTCAATAATTGTAGAAAGGCTACACACCAGAGCTTTATTCATGCAGTTCACTTGATCTTTTAAACTGAACTGATTTTTCTTCCTTGCTTTGCCTCAAATTTTGGTGTCAAATGAATATTTAAACTTTTCTTTGGCTATGTCATACAAAATTCACAAAAGATCCAAATACAGTAGCCAAGATGAAGGGATAATATTTTACCAGCAGTTTCCCCCTTTAAACTGTTGTTTGAGACCAATCCTGAGATAAAAAAGAAAGGCTATTACACTCAGACAGCCTTAATTCTTCAGGGAAAGATGCACAGTTTAATAACAGCAGCCAACCATCTGCTGCTCCTGAGCTCTGTATGCAGATGGAGCAGCCTTGCAATTATATCACCCTCTGTGCCAGCTTAGAGGCAGAAGATATATCCCTTCCACGGCTGTGAAATAACCGTGCCAGGACATAATCCCTTCTCACCAGCAGCATGAGCTCAAGGGGCAGTGGGACTCTGGGTGCCACTGCTGTGATCTCCTTGTGTTCACTTCACTAGTGTGGCTGCATTCAGGCTGTAATCTCACATATTAAAAGACAGAATAAGTTGTATTTTCTTTTTAATGCCATGAGTTTAAAGATAAGAGACTAAAGGTTCTTATTACATGCTTAAAGTTTAGCAAGCAAGTGTCCATGTAGCCGAGTGCATAGCACATAACACAACAGCTGGGAATGGAATGTTACAGGACACACATGTACCTGTTTTCCTACAATTTTATGGGTCGCTAATACCAGCAAAGGAGGTGGCAGGTGGAATTCCAACCATGATGTACAGGCACAGATCTTGGCCAACAGTCCAGGAATCGACAAGTTAACACTGTGGAGAGACACGGCCCTACTGGAGATAGTCCAATGAAGGGCCATGAAGATGACTGAAGGACTGGAGCATCTCTCCTGTGAGGAAAGGCTGAGAGAGCAGGGATTGTTTAGCCTAGAGAATAGAAACCTTGGGTGGTATCTTATCAATGTATACAAGTACCTGAAGGAAGGGTGCAAACACGACCGAGCCAGGCTCTTTACATTGGTGCCCAGTGACAGGACAAGAGGCAATGGGCACAAACAGAAACACAGGAGGTTCTGTCTGAAGATCAGGCAACACTTGTTTACTGTGAGGGTGAGCAAGCACTGGCACAGTTTGCCCACAGAGGTTATGGAGTCTCCATTCTTGATGATATTCATAAAGTCATCTGGACATTGTCCTGGGCAACTGGCTCTAGGTAGCCCTGCTTATGCAGGGGTTTGGACCAGGTGATCTCCAGAGGTCCCTTCTAACCCCAACCATTCTATGATTCTAAGAGTAATACATCAAATAGTTAAATAAGTTTTACGTTTATATTCATTAGGAATTCAGTTCTCAGGAACTGAGTCTTACACACTGGATGCCAGATTCAGAAATTGCTTATCTGATGAGGCATTGCAAGTTTACCCATACAACCTCCCAGAGCTTTTTGATAACATGATTTCCAGCCTGAGTACACACAGCGAACAGATCATACACGCTCTGTAGACTATAAGCAGAAAAAAGGTTTAATTGTGGTTTTCCTGAAAGCTCTCAGCTGGAGTCAGTATGTATTTCTGAGAACATAAGAGCTAAGGGTCCCAGCCTTGCTCTATTTCCCCTTCCCATAGATTCCCCACAGATATACTGGAAACATTTTTTCCCCAGGTTTATACACAGTGTGAACTCTTCCAACGCATCAGCTGAAATGACCAGTGCAGTGTGGCGAAGTGTAGCTAAGTCTATCCCTTTGCTTACTGAGCTTCCACAGCAGCTGTTTTTTCGCTGTTGAGGATGGTAAGGAAGCAAGAAGAAACTTTCTGTTTTCTTACATGTTTGCATCACTATGTATTACCCTGTGTAGTGTATCACTCAAAGACAGTCAGGAATGTCAAACTTTTGTGGACAACTCAAAGGAAAGCAGGGAATGTAAGTTATTCTTATCTTTAAGTTTTTTTACTAGCTAACATCAAATAAAGATTATCTTAACAAAGCAGGATTTGGATCTGAATTGACTGAGGTAACAATAAGAACCTGTGATACTCAAACTTTTGTTTTCCTGAGCTTTGGTCTAACCCTTACAGGAGTTTTGTAAAGAGGATTTGGAACATGCTACTATATTCTCATCTGCTGTTTGGAACAAAAAGGCATAAGTGAACCTCCTTTTTTGAAGTATGGATGCCAACATAAAATGTCACATTGCAACAGACTAAAAAACAATTGCTGCATACAACACCAGAGACAGATTTATCTATGAATATTGGGTCAGAAATTGTAAGCCTAGCCACTCACAGAACAGCAAGCAAGGAGTAACAGAGGCTAGTGAAAAGTTCTCTTCATTCTGTGCTGTTGCTCTGCTATAGTGTGGATGATTACCATTGTCTCCTGTAGACCGGAGCGGTATGAACTTCATCTGACATTCTGAGCTAATTTTCTAAGTCAATATTATCATTGAATGGGACCCATTGATCAACCAAGCAAAGCAGTACAAAAAAATGGATTCCAGCTTGAGGAAAAATTCACTTGGGAAGCTGCAAGCCTGACTTGGTAAAGCTGAATTCTTTGTGCTTTGACTGGGTTATAACCGCAGCCTGCACAACCAAATAAACTACAGACAGTTATTGCCTAGATTTAGCAGCATGCTGCAGTTAAAATGGCTTCCAGACCAAGATTTCACCTAGTGAGACCAGCAGATGAAGCTTGACCTGCCTTGAATAGACTGAGCCAATGACATGGTTTGATATAATTATGTGGTCAAACAAAACCCTACAAAACTCTCTTCATGCCTTATCAGGAGCCTGACATTCTAATGGGAGGTTGGTTGCAGCATTACTGTGTCCCTAACCTGTTGCCTTTCAGTTTATTGCTCTTTAATGGAAAAGAATAAGAGATGAGAAGGAAGGAGGGGAAAGGGTGTGAAGCAAAGGACAGGACTACATCTCAGCTGGTCCAGCAGAGCTCACTGTGTTGGAAGTACCTTCTAAAACCAGAGCCACTCTTTGTAATAACTGTCTAGATCTGCCTTGCAGACAACAGCGTAAAGCTTTTTATCGTACCTTTATGGTACACAGATGCCTTGTTTCTTCAAGCTGCAGGGAAAAAGGTTTATAATAAATCATCGCACAGGGCTCCTTTAAGGTGAGTATTTGATAAGTATGGTGAACTACGGCTGAATTCTGGATAATGACAGCAAGCTGGGAAACGAAAAGTTACATAGCTCAAATTCTTGTATCCCTTTCTGTAACAAAGTGAACTACAATAATTCATTAGGAACATGGATATTTCTTTTTATTGTTTTCCTGCTGCCACTAACTTTGAAGATGACTACTAATGACCAAGAGCTGTTCTCAGGTGAGGTTGTTTGTTCATGTCCCACTGAAAAGCATTGTAGGCCATTTATTATCAGTTAATCAAAGGAGCTTTTCTAAACCTCATGTAATTTATCCCTAAGTAAAAAAATCCCAAACCTAAAAGTGCTCTGTTTTCAGCTTTCATTTGACTTCACTATATAGCAGAGGGAGATTTCAAGCACTGTCAGTAATGTAGGTCCCTAGCTATTACAAATAACTACCACCAAAAAACCTATTTTATACAACAGACACGGGACTAGAAATGGTTTTGCCATTTTGTATAGGTTAATCTATTGTCTTCATTACCATAACACCTAGACTGTTTTCATTAATATATTAAGTGACACTACTAGCTTGCCATATGCAGTTTGCTCCTCTGAGCATCTCCTAGAAGAAAATTGTATATACAACATGTGTATGGAAAACAATTTTTCCTTTGTTTGCTATTGTCTCTCTTTTACAAGAGGGTAACAGTTTTCTATTAGCCTGCAGCCTAAAATATTCATAATGAAGTGGTTTATCAAGATTACATCAGATTAAAATCTTAGCTTTAGAAGCATACAGAAAATTCAATCCCATTTTCCAATTGCACCTACTGTTCTAAAGAAATTCCCCAAAAATTCAACGGGCTCCTAAGTAAGCTGAGGTGTCCTGGATTCATCTTTAAATGTTTCTTGTACTGCAGTAATTGCAGTAACAATCTCTACAGAGAGAGGAGTCCGTTATTCACATCTACAGGCTATTTAAACATTCTCAGTAGATAAATGACAGTGGGTGCTCATTGCTGTACAAGGCCCCCAACCCTACATACAGGGTCCAAGTCCCACTGTCTGATTTGGCTTCAAGTCAAAGCACTGCTGCACTGACTTAATCCAGAAAAATATTTAAAACACACATTTCGATTTTTAGCACTTTATTCAAATCTGAAGGCAACTAGTGACAGAAACACCCTAGAAGATTGATACAGTTTGAAGCATGTTATGTATGGCTTTGCTGTTCAGCTTGCAAGTAATTTGTAAAGCGGGTCTGTCCTGACTATGAAACATTGTATCAGTGTGATTGGAATCAATAGTTCCTGCACTGTCATTTGTCACATATTTACAAGCCTGAAAAATAGTTCATTTTGTCCTGATCCTATAACTCAAAAGATTGAATCAGAACCCTGGAGGGATCTTCGAGTGCGACACATTCATTACTGGTCACTAGTCTTTGGTGACGCTACGATCACTGCCGCACCAAAAAGGGAAAGCGACTTCAAATTAAAACAGGACTGCTCCCATATGTATTTTCTATATCATTAAAACCTGTTGGTAAGTTGTATCTGTACTGACTGATTGTAGTTAACTTAAAAGAAAAAACTTATTTGTACTGTAATTTGCTTTTCAGTTTTAATTGCCCTTTTTAGAGGAGCTTTCAGAATTTTTGCTTCAGCTTTTTAATGCATTCGAACCATTGCAGTAGTTTTAAGGAACAAACCCGAGCCATGGAACAGTCAAACTAATTTACATTTTCTCTTTAAATCTCCCTTCCCCGCTTCAAGTCAACTTCTTTGGAGAAATTTTAGTTTAAAACCTTCTTTCTTGGAACATTTTTACTGCAAACTGTACTCTGCTGTACTCTGAAAGTAAGGCCCAGCAGCCTAACTTCCTGTTACCTCTCCAAGACCAAAAATCATTTATAGCCTTAAAGCAGACTGTAGTCCAACTTAGCAGTTCATTGCCATGAGGTAATACTCACTTTCCCATAGGAACAACCTTAGATTCACTTTCACACACTATCTCCACCGCTATGAACTGCCAGGATCTCTACATTGTAACTCTGCACAGCAGGCAGAAAAATTCTGCACCAACCCTAGGTTAAAAAGCGAAGCCTGGTACCCTCCGGGATGTCCTGTCCTCTTCCTGCTGCTGTTCAGCCTGGAAGTCACCCTCTGCTCTCTTTAGCCCCCAAAACAGGGGGGGTCAGTAAGTGGTGCCCCTTGCAGATGGGGACACAGCTTCCCACAAGCTCCCACGTATATCCAGCTAAACCAGCATCCAGCACAAAACAAGCAGGACTCCATTTCCCCCAGTCCGCTCTCACAGTGTATTTGGCAAAATACTGCTTATTTGGCAAAAAAAAGCCTTTAGCATGATCAATACTGTGAATACTTAGGTTATCAAAGTATGAATGTCAATACTGACAGCCTGTGCTCAATCACTGGATACACGTATGGTCTGCATATGCACATATGGCCTAGGGTGAAAACCCTTCACTGTGAAGTAGTTCTCTGGTAAACCACATTTTCTGAAAAAACGGTACTTACTTTTAAAACATTTAATGAGATTTAGTAACTTGAGTATAATGCAGTAAGCCAAAGTGTCATCTATACCTAGGCAAAACGCAGAGTATGAGCTCTCAGATCAGATCTAAAATAAGAGTCCAATTCTTTGTACAAAGAATTCAGCCACCATTTCAGCAAAAAGTTCCCTTAAAACCATTATCTCTGCAAATTAACAAAAGTATTAGAATCACTTTGAAGGGTATGTAGCTTAAGACTGTGTAGGAACCTCAGTTATGATAATTCTGTTTCTCAGCTAATGTGTCACACAAGCATAAAAAGAGGTAATACCTGAAGAGGCTAGATTAACAGAAACTAAAATACAATTTCAGGAGAAAAAGGAAAGATTTGCCAAAAACACAATTACAGGAGAAAAAAGGAAAGCGTTACTTCACTTCTGACTCATGACTGACAGTCTACAAAAATGAAGAAACATTTCCAACGGTATCTCAGGAGAAAAAAGCCTCTGATCAGCACTGTGAGCCAGGACTCCCTGACACTCCCTGCTGGGGCCCTGCTCAAGTGAGGTTACACCAGGGGGAAACCAGCCCTTTGTTTTTCAGGTTAGAACTGCTAGAATACGTTGATAACTGTAGTACTTTTCAAACATTGCCTTAAAAAGCTGTGTGAATTCAGTTGTAACAATCACCCTGGGTTTCAAATTTTTTGTTGTAATCAAGGGCTACATAAGGCCATATAACATTTTCACAGTATACTGTATCCCTGCAGGAGTATTTTCAGAGCAAAAAGGAAAAAGCAAGCAGAAGTTTCCATATAAAAGCTAGACAAACAAGAGGACAACACCCTTGACTGCTCAGACAAATTTCATTCACTTTGCATTTTCACAGACACAAAGACTCCTCAGGGATGGGGGGGGGGGGCACTGAGCAAAAGTGAAGGAGTCAGAAGAAAGAAGGCTGTGACTAGAGAAAGGGTGGTAAGAAAAGAAAGCATCAGAAAACTGGGTTTGCCATCTTACTCCCCTTTCCCTCCCATGAGGCTAGGGGATGGTGCATGTGTCTTCCCCTCCATTTCGTCCTGCCTCAGCAATTCACCCTTCCTTGACATTGTTTATTTGATTACCAAAATACCCCTCTCTGTCGGATCTTCATGTTTTTCATACAATATCCCAGAAATTACTGCATCCCCATCCTTGCCATGGGACTTACCCTTTTCCCTCTTCTCAGCAAGATTACAAGACCAATGCCAGCACTATACTGGCACCAACTCCTTCCCACTTTCCTCACAGTAGTTACCAGCTCACTACTTGCAGCTGCCTTTTTATCTTACCTTTAGAGTATTCATCTCCAGGCTTGGTGGGCAGTAGATGAAATTCCTCTTACCTTCTATCTCTCCCCTTCATTTGAGGCTTTTTATCTCCTAGCACATGTGCTCGCCCATGTCCCTCTCCCAAAACTTCAGAAACTCTTTTTTTCTTACAGCCCCTTCTATTATTTGTCAAATTTCAAACAAGCTCCTCTTAGCATCCCTCCAAGCCCCTAAAGCCATCTGCATGGTTGAGCCTTCTCCTTTTGCTTTCTCCAGAAGTGATAGAGCAGGTCCCAGAAAAAAGGCGGGATGACTGTTGCCAAATACTAGTTGTTAGAGTTCTCAGATGCTAAGATGCTTCCAGATCATTAGGGAGAAGCGCCATTTTCAAACACACAAATCCTTATATTTCTGTTAGTTCTGTAAAACTTCTGCCATACTTTTATACTTTACACTGACAACATTGAATTCTTCAAAAACACAGTATGTCCACATTATAAATCCTTTTTATTGCAGCTGAAGGAAGAACGGAGGACAGGGCCAGGACAGGGCCTATTTGTTATTTAGAAACCAGATGACCCAGGTTTACCTTTCAAGTCTGACTTTAGGCAGTCCTGGGTGACCAGGTAACACTCTGTGGGCTACAGAGTGCTTCTTAATACAGTGTAACCAGCAGTAGACATATGATTAACAAATTCAGAGCTAATAAGTGATGGGAAGAGGACAGATGAAGGGCATCTACAGAACTGTAAGTTTGTCAGAATTAATTTTATCCTTGCAATAAAGTTCTGGGCCCAAAATCCAAGCAAGCAGTCTTTACTCTGCCTGCTTCCATGCCCCTTCAAACCACATTTGTGCATATCCTTCTTGTATCACTTGTCATTTTTCAGGAACATTAATAGGGTTTAGAGTCTGTAAGCTTTTCTTAATCATCACTCGTGTTAATCTGCACACTTCCTAATTCTTCATCTGCTATCATTAAACATCTGATGCAGTTTAAATAAATCTCTACCATCTTCATTTGTAAAACCAGATGCAAAACAGTTAATAACTCTGCTGTTTATTGTCTTAACCCTTAATCTGTACTGTAGCATCAACCCCTAAGATAATTTTTTTTTAATATTTGCTTCCTGACTTGACAGTGAACAATAACTCTAGCAACAGGTGAAATGCCTTGCTTTAATTATACCCCCTTACTTCTGAATTTACCAGCCTTTACTTTTCATAAAGAAATATTCAAGAAAGCAAAATGAAGAAACCAAAGTATGAGAATGATACCAGAGCTAGAGATGTCATAATAAAGTCCCACTCCCTACCTTTCCACTACACTCTCTGCATGCTTAAATATTTTCTATCATCTGCGTACTCACTACATCATCACGGAGTTGCACACTCCTTCAGTCCAGGGGGATTCAATTATATGGACTGAAGAAGGGGCAAGCGCCCACAGCACCCAACAGGTCTCTTACCCGTGTCTCAACCACTCTCTTCAGACAGCCCAGCAGGTACCGCACACCACTCCAGATTTCAAGTGTCCTTATGCAGTCTGCCATGAAAAGGCATAAGATGTCTTTTATCTGTCCTCTTTTGTCAGTGTGGCTCCTTGAAGTATTTCTTTTTCTGTACCAGAGTCATTATGGCCACTATTGCAAGCTCATAAGTTACACAGAGAATGCTCTGTCTGCAGGATGGAGGAGACAAGAGGCTTCTGCTCACTTCAGTCGCAATGGCCTCACGGGGAGATGAATAGCCTGGGCCATCGTGTGGCCCCATGGTCTGGCAGGAGCAAGCAGGAAAAGCTGGGCTTGCACAGCCCTCCAGAGCAAGCCCTTCAGCTTATTCACATAGGGGCACAGCAGCCACCCCTCGCTCTAGGAAACCACAAAGGCACGATCCACACAGTTGCAGCAGCAGCCCTGCAGCATAAGGCTGCTGCATGCTGCGCACACTAGTCATTTCTCCATGGCACAAACCAGCTCCCTGAGGCCATCACCAGCCACCCTCACAGGCTTTGGGGACCTCAGGGGCACACAGCTTCCCCCACCCCTCTGCCTCAGGCCCCTGACAGGGCTCCTCCTTGCAGCCTCCCCAGGTGCTCAGGGGGAGGCTTGATGAGGCCCCTTAGCTCGTTTGCGCTGCCCAACAGCTTTTGCAGAGGCAGGGTATTACCCCAGAGCCACCTGAGGGAAAGAAGAGGTTCCTGTTACTGAGAGTGCTTGGGGTTTTCTGTCACAGTTCAGGCAGGATTTGATGCTGTGCTTATGCAACCTTTCTTAATATCAGTAGCCGGAGCAAGCCTGCCTGGCCCTGGTGGTTGGATTTTGAGTATCTTTTCTTCCCCCTCCACATCCGAGGTGATTTGGGGCCTGTGCAACACGCACACCAGGCAGGCACCAGATCCACACACTTTACTGCGGTGGGTTGAAAAGTTTGTCCCCCTCCGGCATGGCAGTGGCAATGAGGTGGCCTGAGGCCGCGGGGGGAAGGCAGGCCCGGGGTCGGCAGGCTGTGGCTGGGCCTGGGCAGGATTCCCGTAGGGCTGAGGCTGGGCTGATGTGGAGCCACAGGGCCCCCTGGTCTGGGTGTGGGGAGGCCCTGGCTTCAGCTGGTTGATGCCGCCGGGCCCTGGCAGTGCCCTGACCCCAGTCCCTAGGCGTCCCGCAGGGCCTCATGGCATGTTCTGGGGTGGACGTGGGCCATGGGGTGAGCACGGAGCTTTGTTGTGTCCCCCCGGTAAGCTGCTGCAGCAGCATGTTTGTATCATGTACCAATATAACACGTAAGCTCTGTTTCAGATGAAGCGGAGATTTAATCAAATTAACACAGTTCATTCACCAGGGAAATGTATTCATATTTGTAATAGTGACAATATATTTAGCTAACTTCATTAATTACTTTTTTTTTCTTCATTTTGCTTTTAAGAAAGGAGTCCGCAAAATATTTGAAATGCAGAAATGTGTTAATGGAGGGGGCTCCAGCTGCACCTACAGGTGAGGCTGATCAGCACTTAGCAAGCACTGGCTGTCTCAGCAAGGCAAACTTTATCCTGTACATAGCTTTCACAACATCAAATTTTCTGTTCCACCTTCCTTGAGAGTGTGAGTTTTTTTAAGGCACCATTTGTCATCATTGTAGGGCAATATGAGAGCCGTTGCAAAACCATTATAAAAATTGCAGGAGATGGCTGCTAAATATTCTCTTTGCACATTCAGAAGTAATTTCCTTTTCCATAGACTCTTTTTTCTTATTTGGGATCACTCAATAGTAAACTAAGCAAGTAGAAAAGAACATTAGATTTGTCTGAAATTGCGAATAAACTTGGAGGTTCTTGACATGAGAAGTAGTCTAATGGAGATGCACACATACACACACTCACACTCCTACACACACTACCCAACAGAAAAATGTCATCAATTCTTGACACAGGAAAGGAAATACTAATACTGTTGATTACAAATAACTTCTCAGATTTATTACAGAGATAGAAATCACCTACTACATTTTTTTTTTCCAGTTGAAATGTGTTTTCACTAATGTATGATCTGGTGTTTTGGACAGGAGATGTTGGAACTGGAGGAACAACCTAGCAACGATCTCCCATGGCACAGATGTATCTGCATAAAACTTCATTTTATGGAGAAGCAGAGCACTCACACAATTCATCAAATCAGAAACAGATGACAGGTCTGAACAATGGCAATCATATAGCCAGACAGCCTGAAAGTCGACACTACCAAGTAAGCTAACACCAACCTGTGAGTAAGATGTATTACTTATATCAGTGCTTTCTTTCAGTGTGAACCATTTTCTTTTACTAGCTCTAACCATGATTTCCTGTTCTTCACATCTGTGCAAGATTTGACAGAATATTAAATAATATCAGAAGCAGTGGCATTGCTGTCCCCTCCCCATGCTCAGTCTGGGAGGACAGGGAGGTTTTGGCTAGGCTGGGATGATGGGAGGACGTTCTGACCATTCCTTCATCAGTCCACTGCAATCCTTCCTGACTTTAGATTCTGGTCACAAGCAGCCCCTCAAGGGCGCCAGCAAGGGGTATTTTGTTTGCACTTACTGAACCTCCATTATTTTCTTGTGACCACAGTGATAAAGCCATGATCACTGTCATCATGGTGTAATTACAAATGGCATGATACATGTTATGGGATGTCTAGTATTTGCAGAGGTAAAGAAAGGGTTTTCCTGAGATGACCAGATAGGCTAAAACCTGTCAGGTATTTTTTCTTTCTTTGCAATATCAATAAAAACAGAGCCAATGGGACTCAAAAGCTAAATTTTGTAATGTGTCCCAATTGAATGACATGTTTTAATGAGTAAAGGTCATTCTCAGTAACAGAGGCCAATATGATTGAGTGGCCTATGGCCACCTGGGAAGATAAGGAGCTGTAGTCAAGGGCCATTGCCACAGTGCTAAATGTTAAGGTAAACCTTGAGGTCTGGGAAAAGGGATGGGCAGCTTCAAGGCTGCGTCCACCCAAGGTCATAATATGCTATAAAGTTCTCAGTTAAACCAGCCTATGGAGGAATTGTACCTGATGAACTCTGAGGAGCATTTTCTACATTTATCTGCTTTCCAGATATGGCCAAACATCATGGCAAAGCCTTACATTATATATTACATTAGCACTTAACAAATTCCCAATCACTGCTTCCAAACCATAGATTTAGTTAGAGAACACAAGAAGTCCAACGCAGGGGGCATTCTCTCTTGGGTTTTGGTAGCAGGAGAGGAGGTGGCTGGGTGCATGAATGTCAGGACTTGGAAAGCAATTTTTTTTCACAAGTAGTAAACCACAGGGTAAAAAAGAGCAGAGAACAAAGCAAGGAGCAGTGTACTCCACAGCAAGAACATATTTTAAGAGGAGAAGGCCATAACACCTTGGAAAGCAAAACAGGTATGCCACCTCCCGATTATCACTCAGTCACACAAATACAGTATGTAAGACAGATGATAGACTTGAGCCAACAGGACACTGATCACTGATAGAGAAGAGGAAAGATAAGCCTACCCCAGAGAAGGCACAGCAAAGAATTTCACAGTCTTTGTTTGAGACTGGCACATATATTGTTCCTTTCAGCTTCCATTTACCTATTCGTAAAACAGAGGCGTCCAGAGCTTAAACAGCTAGTACTCAGAAAGGTTTTTGATATGAAAAGATCTCCAAGGGAAGTAAGCAGAAAACAGAAGAAGACATCAAGAAAAAAGGTTCATGCCAAGCTCCATTACAGAAGCTGAATGACAGCTGGACAAAGCTTTGTCAGCTATAAGAATTATTCCTGCTCTTGTGGCCATCATTCTCGTATTATCTAAGCATTGCTACATTGCATCTTGAAGCAGAAAAAAGCAGCTCCCTGTGGTAGGTGGCTTTATTAACTGCAGGACCTCAGGAGTAAGTTGTGACAGAACCAGCATTCACATCAAGGCTTGCTTAGCTCCCAGGCAATGGCTTTTTCTCAAGGTTATGTTTCTAATGCCAGTGAAGGAAGAAAACCTGATACTTATCTTCCTGATCCCCTCTGCTTTGCAGCCTTCCTTGGGAGTTTGCATTTCTCATATACTCATATCACTTGCACAGTAGCTTGCACTTTGTACAGCAGGGAGAGATTCAAACTCTTTTTACAGTGCCGGCAGTCTGTTAGTCAAACTGCCTCTTTGGGTCAGAACTTTTGGAAATAGTATGTCTATTGCTGATGAGACACCCTTCTCACAACTCAGTCAATGATAAAGGTGAGAGTGATCCTTAGATTGCAAAGTCAGTAATGTGAAAGAAGACTTAGATGCAGGAGTTCATGGATTAGTTTTCATGTAGAGCTCATGCGTCTGCAAAATTGGGGTGTTCACTAATAACACACATTATTAGGTTTCTCCTGAGTAAACAGCATGCGGGGAGGTGAGGTATATCTTCCCCTCCATGAGGTATCTCTTCCCGCTACACTCCATTTAATATTCTCTAAACACATTCAATGGAGCCTAGCACTCCTGTTTATACATGGTTCCCCACTTTAATATTTGCCACTTGACTATTCACAGTGGGGATTTTGATACAAATAGTGATGCTAAATAACACACGTGTTTTAAAGACGTATGTTCCCAACAGACTTGCAGCTAGGAAACTGCAGAGAGGATGTTAACTGAATTTTTATAAGCACATATCTCAGCTGAACAAAAAACACAAGGTCAGTTATCTACTGTTTCTGAATGTCCTCAGTCTTCAAGTTAACTACTTACTGTTCGGATCACATATGCAGTTTCAGCATCTGTATGCACCATAGCTATCTCTCTCCTTATGTGCATCAGACTTCAGCACATTGATACTCAGCCAAATATATCTTTTCACATGAAAGGGGACTAAATATTCTAATAAAAGCATTCTCTCCCCAAAAAATCTGTGAAGCATTTAATGAATTGATAACAATTTTACCAAATTAATTGGAAAGAAAAAAATGGTTTTTGTAAAAATGAAAATATTAAAAAACCTGAAAGCCATATACCTCAGTTTAGATCAAAAAAGAAATCCTCAACGTGCAGAAAAATGGCAAAAGCCTGTAAATCTCCTGAATAAAAAAGTGCTTCCACGTTTCACTGAAAAACGTTGTCCGAACCAGTATCTCTTTTTCATCCTAATTCTTGATTTGTTGTCTCCAATGTGCAATGATGTAACGCTTCAGTGTACTGGCTCAGTCCTGGGCCTCTCCTAATAGGAACTGCCAAATATGCCAAATAGTGGCAATTACATGATGGCTTTGTGATGTGGACCATTGCCCATTAGGGACTCATCTCTGACAACCAAACTGATTTAACATAGGACCCGAGGATGGATTATACAGAGCTTCAAAGTACAAAGGCCTCTGCTGCTAACACAGTTTAATTGCTACTATAAACATAAATACAGGCTTAAAAATGGTTATATTTTCTTAGTGCTGATATTCAGGATGCAAAACATCTTGAATATCATGACTACTGGCTTATACTTAAAAAAAAGCCAACTGACTTTTAATGTTAAATTTTTTTATATATTTAGTATCCAATGGAAAATGAATAAAAAATTATTAAATAGCCAAGATATTTATTACTTGCCCTCTTTATTCAACCTGTTATTAAAACTATAGACTTATATTTTCTTCTCACTTGCAAAACCCCTGAACATCCCAGAACTCAGCCATAGACTGCTAGACTGATGTTCCTCACAGAATGCACCCTGGGTTTTCTAGTTGTCGCACATGTTTAATTTAATTACAATTAATGAGTTACAATTTACCCTTAGGGAAAACTAGCTTTTGTTGACAAAGAGGTGTTTAGTGAATGGCATTCAAATTCTGACCTAGAACTCAATTTAACAGGCTGTCCATTAAGAATGCATGAGTAGCATTAAAGACTGCATTTATTTGTCATAGTCCTTTAAGTCCTCTGTGATGTCTTAAAAAAGACAATCAAAACTGTACAATACTATTAAAAAAGCTTCAAACATTACTTTTCATGATGTTTTTTTCACTGCAAACATTATTGAGTTCTACTGGATTACAGTCCATAAAGAGATGACAATGAATTAAGGTCCTACTTTTAAATCCTGTTCTGCGTCCAATGCAACACACTTAAATACTGATGCCACTTTCCTTCATGCAAGAAATAAAATACTGGGACTCCAACAAAGTAAATTATCAGATACACTCTTCCTTGTTACCTAAGGAGTAGGAAACTGCATTGATGTATTTGGAAGAGGAAGTATGGGCTCAAGAGCGATAAAAAGGCGAGTCAACTTTCACAGCTAAATTCAGAAAACAATTAAAATAACATGTCCTTGGAAACTTTCATCCTAACGACTGGACCACAAAAATATTTTCAGATCTCTTTTTTCACATGTTAACAGGATATAAAAGTTAAGAATACCAATTCCAAATGAAATGGGAAAATGTTTCTTATGATATTTCAGAAATCCATATGATCAAATAAGAATGTTGAAGAGTCTATGATGCAGTAGAAGATACAGTCTAGTTTTCTAGAGTTCAGCTTACATTTAGCTAACCAAAGCTTATGTCATTAATATATTATTTTCTTATTTCAGGACTGGGTGAAATAACCTGTAGGATCACATTCAGCCTCGGGACTTGCTGACTACCCTACAACTGTATAGACAACTTTGCAAAATCTTTGGGATTAAAATGTTATAAACACTAGATTAAGGTTATTAAAATGTAGATTTATGTGGTTGAACAGTAACCACAAAACCAGTGGAAAAATGGCCAGTCGTGCCTCTAACCTATGTGTGGCATATACTGTCAAGTTTCTCAGAAACATGCATTTCTGAATTATTTTTTTAAATATTAGTTTACTAGCTTGTGCTATTCAGTGGTTTCTCAGAGCCACAATTTCTGACACATTTCTGCTTCATTCTGCATCATGTTTCTCAGTCAAATACTATAGTAATACACAAAAATAAAAATCATCATTAACACAACACAAACATCGACATTCAAGTTGATAATGTACTGTGGCAAATTAATATTTCAAAAGGCTGCTGAATTTGTCCAAATTTTCCTGTACTTCGCTGTGAGAATATCCTAGGCCTTTCTAGTGGGGTTCTCTGTTATTTGATTGTTAGAAAACCAGAAATTTAAACATTGTCATGAGTAAAGGCTTGCAGGGAACAGCCATGGAGCGTTACTACCACCACTGGAAAGCATCCCTTTCCTATAGCATGCTACAAATTCGCCACAAGAACAGATCCTACCTGGTTGAACTGAGAATGGCTTTGCTTTTTGTTTCTGCTCTTTTAAAAGATTCAAGTTCGTCTGATGCTGGGTACTTGTGTGTGCATGCTAGCTAGGACAGGTGGAGAAGAGGTAAGGGCAGCAGGCATCACAAGGAGGTGACATGCTGACATCTCTTCTGGCAGAGTGGTGTTCTGGATGGACACTGCCCTTGCTCTAACTGATCATCTGGACAGACATTATCACAGTGTCTTGACTGCAAGTTATTTTGTTCAGTCTGGGTCAGGGGTATTTTTAGAATTTAGTAGGTGTACATGTGACACAACACGCTTGATTGCGCCAGGTATAAAGTTGATCCTATATTTTCAGAAAAGAAAAAAACACTTTGGGAAGCAGATGGATCTTTTCACTAATATTGAAGTTCCTTTCAAACTGACTACTTTCAAAGGGTTTTGCAATGTAAAATGTTAATCATGAAACTCAGATATATTCAAGTCAGACTTTTCAAATAAGGAAATCTGAGATGTTTCTATATTCAAGTGCTCATCATAAGGTATTTTTGCCCTGATATTTATCCATAAGTATCCACAACATTTTTTACATTGAAATTACAGTAAGTTAACAGCATTAACTGTAAGTTAGTTTTTGGTGGTAAAAATCAGGCTAATGATGGATGAAAGTAAGAATCTAAAACCAGATGCTTTTGAAAAATACGGCAAAGTGTAAACCTTTAACAGTAGAATACAGATCTACCATCAATATGTAGACTGACAAGTACTTTGTTAAGCCTGTGTGAATGGCAAATAATAATAATGCAGGAAAATGGAATTATAATCACCCTGGGCTAACCAGAAAGAGCCAGGCAAGAAAACAGAGCAAATTGTGGTGCACAGTATCCAGGACTCCTATACCCAAGATATGTCAAATCTCTCCCACTTTTATTAACTGGAAATTACCTTAGTTTTTATTGGCTTGTTAAAATACATTCTCTGACTTGGATATTGTAGAGTATTTGGTAAAAGAGGTCTTGGGAACAAAATTCCATCATATTTCCTACATAATCTTGCTTTGAGTACTACAAATTAAAAGGCAGTTAAGAAATTATTCAATGTGAATTTAACAATCTGTAAGAGTGCATTTTGTTTTAAGCTTGCACACGTACAAAGCTGCTGTCTATACTGGGGAACAATTCCAAGAAAGCTCGGGTTAACTGTTCTCTCAAAATATCCACTAAGAATCTGTAAGTGTCTGAATGGGAGCCCTTTGCTATTTAGATAGCAAGAGATAAGGTTTCCTCTTTAAATATTAGCTGTCAAACTGTGTTATGTCTTATTATGTTTCATCAGATTGGCATTCAGCATGATGAGGTTTAACAGCACATGCTGATAACGCACAAATAGTGTAACATAACTTAGGAATAAAATTAAAGGGCAGTAGACTATTTCCAGCTCAGATACCTGCTTATCAGCGTTTTGAGAGAGAACACAATTCAACCACAACAGGAAATGTAATTCATGTTCACAAAACTGGCAAGTTCTTCTTTTCACCAGCTAGCTAAATTAGAACTGCAGCTGTGTGGACTGCAGTGGGGTTTGTGACTATTTTCAATCTTCGTAATATTTGCACAGTACTTTCAAGGTGTGTTTGTTTTGTAGTTCCCAGAAGAAAAAAACTTTAATTTGAGAAGTGTTCTTTAGGTTACATGTTTTGGAAGAGATATGTGTTCTGTGTCCAGTACAAATAACATCAGCTTGAGAAGCAGTAAAGGGCAGTTTCTAAACAGTTCAAGCAACCTACAGAACCTCACTCTTATTAAACTTGCCGAGTTCATTCTATGCATCACAGATTATATACCTTTGAACCCCTGTCATCAAGAAGAAAGGTTAACACTCCACTGAGATACTTTTGGAAAGTTAAAGAGACCAACTGCTGATTTTAATAGGTTACTCAAGTCTGTAGTCAATTTCTCTCATCTACACTTGGGTTCCAGAGTTGTAAGAACTCAGCTGGATTCCATTTTTAGTACACTTCTTCCATGCAAAGTTTTATTTTCTCCTGATTTTGATTGCTAATATATTAATGTCAGATAATTTTTTATCCCCATTTCTCCCCTAAACCTCAATTACAGGTTGCATTCCAGAAGATGAATATTTGTGCATGGTTGGGAATTAAAATGCTGACCTTCAGTAGACCTTTTTTTGCTCTGTGTTTTTCCGACTATCTGCTCTGTACCTGACAAATGAGGCAGTGAGGTTCCTCCATATTCTGTTTGAGGTCTATTGGCTGAGGAACTCTTGGTCATCCTACCTGCCTGACGTCTAGGATCATGATGAATTGTCTCCAACTCTAGCCTCAGATTGTTTTTTAACATTTAATTTAGTTTCTTCCTGTGCTTGGATGAACATGGCCATGTTATGGATTTCTGCTCTAATGTACACCAGCAGGTTGGAAGAACAAGCCTCAGCAAGCTGTGGAAATAAGAGAGGCTGGATCAATAGTCAAGGTCACGACCCTGGCTCTGATTTTGTACACTGTCCTGAGATTTTCTCCCCTTAAAACCCTCCAACTGCTTCTAATGCAGATCCAAGCGCATATTGAGAGAAAATCTTAACAATCAACCCCCCAAAAGGCTATGTGTAGCTGGATCCTCTTACCTTTTGCATCTTACACACAGAGCTGACAAGGAATGTGCCTCTCTGCATTTGGTCTAAAAAAATAACTTATTTTAAATGTTGTTCCAGGCAACCTTTTTGATAAAGAGATAGGACACAGTAAATTTTGTCATCTGGTGCTGTAAAAACATTCATTCATTCATTCATTCATTCATTCATTCATTCATTCTTTCAGAGAGTGATTCAGACACTACCAGAAACGATTTCAAATAGATATTAAGTGCAATATTGCATTTTAACGAAGATGCGTAATTGTTATATAAACTGAAGAGCAAAAAATATTAATTTCACAAGTATACCTTGATTACCACAAGTAGAAAATGCTGCCACAAAGTGTTGTGATAAAGGAACGAAGATGCTAAGTCATTTGTTGAGCCTGACTTTGTGCTGCAGATAGAGCTTTGAGTAATTTTCCACTGCAGGATACAGTCATGCTGAGATTTAGTACTTAAAAAAATGAAGAAAAGAAAAAAAGAAAAAAAAAATGATTGCAAAGGTTCTTAATGTATCAAAACAGCTCCCCCAATCCTTGATTCATATAAATTGTCATATCTGTTAAAACACAGCCCACAATGATGTGCAGTCAATACAATAAACAATTCAGTCTCCAGTAGAGATGAGCAGAAGAATTTCTCACATAAAGAAGCAACCATTTTGTTGTTTCTGCAAAAGAGTGAAAAAAATCACTTTTCACTCGGCCCCTGTTTCTGACTTTCACTTAGCAGAACAGAAAGATGTATATTGTAATGGAGGGAGAGAGCCGAAGGTCAGTGAAGAAATTCAGCTTGTTGCATTGCACTGTCTTGATCTGAATCTGATCCACATGCTCAGCAGTGGGATGGCTGCAGAGAACTGCAATGAATATTAAAAGAAAAAGAAAGCATTGCTTACAAAGGTTTCCCATAATAGCTGAAAATCGTTTACTCGTAAAATTTGCCTCCTAATCAAAGAAACAGGAATTGGTAGTGTTTCACACGGTAAAAATCAGGAGTTTGCACAATATGAGAAAGCGGAAGATAAGTGAGCTTTATGAATTGACACAATCAGGTTGTCTAGAGGTATTTAGGTGTCTCATGGGTTCTTCAGTCAATGTAAATTAGACGTGTAGTAGTTTTGAAAAGTCTCACTCTATGCCTATTGCATGTTGAGGTACCAAATCACTTCTAATGATAGTCCCTGAGCCCTGTTACCCATTAAAAAGGAAAGGTAGAGGACTTTGCTTTAGCTTTAGAATTGTCCTTTCGGTTCCAACCTCCAGCTTTGAATTTAGGCATTTCTCTTCTTTATGGTGAGGACTAAGCAATCAGACTCCTCTCTTGTATAAAAATTTGTATCTACATACCTGATGGTAGGACCATCACTCTAAGTAAGTTCCTTAAGCAGTAATTTGACATTTTATTTGTCGCAAATACACCACTTCTATCTGCAATCTGTAGGAAAAATATGTAATAATAATATTTCACCAAATCTGATGCTTCAGAATTATGAGATATTGCTGGATGAGATGGCTGAGGAGAAACAGAGACGAATCAGTTAAAAATCATGACAAAAATAAAGCCTCATTCTTAAAAAAGGGACAAAATCCTGCACTGTTTTTAAAATATATTATTTATCTTTACAGAAGTTTCATTTAGGGAAGTAAGCCTTGCAAATAAAAAGATTTGGGGAAAGAAACCTGTCACAGCAGCTGAAATGTTTATTGTAAATATGTCTCTGAAAATCTATGCTCTTTACAAAATAATGATCTAATAAAACTTTCACGTTATTAAATTCATATGATAAAAGGGTGTTTTTACTAATCTCTTTGTTTATCATTAACCCTCATTTGTCATAACTTTCTGGACAAAATCCACCTCTGTATGGAGAACTGCAAGGGTCCAAGAAATACTTGCATCCCAAATAGAGTTGTTTTTATTTGGGGTGCTGTCTAGCTAGGTTTTTAGTGAAAAGCAGTTAAGGTCTGCCATTTTCCGCCATTCTCGAAAACTTGAAAATCTCTGCAGATGTTAGTAAGGCAGTATCAACTGTGTTTGCTCATAGGATTCTCAAATTATTAACATGTGGGTGTGGATTTGATCCATAACAAATAGCATTTTTTTATTTTGATGATGGAAAAATGTTTGAGAAAATGGGGTCTACCAAATTCTAAATATGTAGAGATCCATGGAAATACAAGGGATAGGAAAAGGAAGGACAAATAATCTCAGTCTAGTAGGAACGATCCAGGATTTAAGAATGCAAGTTTTCTCAGGAAAGTAACAGGGAAATGTTAAGGATGACAATGGCAAATATTTTCACTTTCCTTTATAGAATCATAGAATCATAGAAAGTTTTGGGTTGGAAGGGACCCCTAGAGGTTATCTAGCCCAACCCCCCCGCAGCGAGCAGGGACACCCCTAACTAGATCAGGTTGCTCAGAGCCCTGTCCAACCTGGTCCTGAATGTTTCCAGGGATGGGGCCTCCACCACCTCTCTGGGCAACCCTTTCCAGTGTTTCACAACCTTCATTGTAAAGAATTTCTTCCTTATATCTAGCCTAAACCTACCCTGTTTTAGTTTAAAACCATTACCCCTCGTCCTGTCACTGCTGTCTCTACTAAAAAGATTGTCCCCATCTTTCCTATAGGCTCCCTT
>Ga0065711_1026789_pt1 | contig 59785 bp, 34 predicted proteins | sample Hoacrofraction12_FD_59098 | JGI IMG/M metagenome (GOLD analysis project Ga0065711, IMG submission 59098) | Hoatzin crop microbial communities from Cojedes, Venezuela - Epithelial fraction 12 v2 (version 2) | ecosystem: Host-associated > Birds > Digestive system > Esophagus > Crop | place... | reverse complement strand
ATCCTTGTAGCCCTCCGCTGGACTCTCTCCAGTAGCTCTTCATCTTTCTTGAACTGGGGAGCCCAGAACTGGACACAGGACTCCAGATGGGGCCTCACCAGGGCAGTGTAAAGGGGAAGGAGAACCTCCCTCGTCCTGCTGGCCACACTCTTCTTGATGCACCCCAGGATCCCATTGGCTTTCTTGGCCGCCAGGGCCATTATGAAGCAACTGCTTTACACTGGAGCTGCCAGTTTTTTTGCCTGAGAATTATTTAATCGATGTCAATGGCACATTGAATTACTGTAAGTTGCTCCTGTTGTTTTACAGATCAAGGCCTGGACTTGTTTTGCGTGGACTGTTTCCCATGGCATGAGCACTGGCAGGAGTTGGGGGCTGAGGCTTTGCTCCATGCGGCAGCTGGGAGGGAATAGCATGCTCTGCTCTGTGTGTATTTGACCTGTGTTGATTTAAAATTGGTGATTCAAACAAAGTGAGTTCTGTAGAGTAACAAGATAAGATTTTTATTTTCCAGCTATGGAGTGAAATCATTTATTTCTCAGGGGTTAAAATTTCTCAGTCACTGAAACAACCTGAGGAAGGGAAGTGTGGTTGGGGTTTTTGTGGGTTTTTTTTTTTTTTTTTCTTAATCCAAGATCAACATCACAAATAACTAATAACTTAATACTGGGAGCTGGGTGTTCTTTCTCATTAGTAACTCTGTAACTGAGCAGATTTCTTTCCAATTCAAAAAGAGGAAAAATTACTTTTAGGTAGATGGTAGATGTCAAAGCTTCAGTCCCCACACTAATTTCTAAAGAAGGTTAGAACTGGAAGAAAAAACTAAATTTGCTTTTCTATTTTCCCCGTAAGGAAGATCATACTTGTTTTGCTCATAAGCAGTCTTACTGAAGTCTGGAGAAGTTCTCAAGTCAAAGGTGCAAACGTCTTATGGGCATTTTGCTCAAATATCTGCCTTGGCAGTACAATATCAATGTATTTCAAAGATCTTTTATGTCATTGGAATATCCTGTAAACTCTCTGAATAAAATTTTTTATTACTGTGTTATTTCAGTGGCAATGCAACCTTTGAATTTGTGACGATCTTTACAAGATGATGTCTTGTTTTGTATAACAAATCTAAATAATGTTCATTTTTGATCCCTGTGAAGCTGTTTTTCATTCCAAAAAAAGTGATCTGTGTCTTAGAGTAAAGGTGTATAAAATGATGTATAAACACCCTCTCTTGCACATATTTTGCAGCAAAGATCCCTCTCTTTACACTTGGTGGCCAACAGCCCTGTCAGTATTATTGGAACTGCTCTTATATCTTCCCATGCTGATGGAGAGGTTTCCATGGTTTGGTAGGCTGCTTGCAGTGACGTCAGTGGGATCAGCTATGGTTCAGAGACCTGCAAGGTTTGGGGTGGAGAAATCACCTGGCCCTGAAGAGATCGGGGATCTACTGTTTGCTGCCCATGACCGAGCATATTTATCTATCCTTCTGTTCAGGGCCTCCACTGGTGAGGATTATTCACCTTTACCCAGCCATGTTTTTGGAGACCATCACATAGAAATTTTCTGCTATATCCATCCTGAGATGGTATTGCTGCAGCTTACTCCCATGACTTGTCTGCGTCTTTAAGGACATGGAGAACAGATTATTCCCATCCCCTTGGCATGTTTTACATTTAATAGTTATACTTTCCCTCAAGGCCTTTCCTTTTAGGTTAAACCCTAAACTCATTCTGTCTTATGAGTAGGTGCTGTTTTCTGGGCTTTAATTATTCATATTGTTCCCTTCTGGATCTTGTCTAGCTGCTCCATTTTTTTTTTCCAGCTAGCATGCCCGACTTTTCAGGAACATTTTGGACTTGAATGCTGTTTTTCAATGTGAATTGTGTCCCTGCTACCTCAGTATGATCCTCAGTTGTAGATTTTTCTCACTGTTGCATCATTCAAGTTGTTTAGTGAAACTACTGTTTTAGAACAAACCCTGTGTGTGAGTAAGCATAAAAACATCTCACTCTAGGAACTGTGTTATCTGCTTCTGTTTCTCTCTAGATTAATGTGGTGCATGTTTGAAGTAGTGCAGCTTAGTTACAAATGACTTGAGGGGTTTTTGACCTTTTTTTTTTATATTTCCCCCATCTTCCTATGTATGTCAATCTTTATGATTTCATAGGAAAGGTTCCTAATAATTGCCAAGCAATTAATTTTCAACCTATCAAAATAAAAATGCTACTGAAGCAGCTCAAACTTGCTCTTAGCTCTTAAATAGGACTGACACAGCTGTTCATTATTGATATTCCTGATGATACCAAAGTCACAGAACATTTTGTGTATGTATGCAGAGAAAGAATAAAAATGTTCCTTTTGATCTAAGAATAAGACAAAAGAAATATGCGGACAGTCAGGTGAACACAAAGGACCATAATGTACCATAAGGGTGTGGCACTCTGAAAGGAGGCTCTCCAAGACCTTTTGATAAATCCCTGCTGGGTGGCCACGGTGGAATGAGTCATCTGAGGACATCAGCAAGCTAGCAATTGTTAGTTGCTTTGGGTTTTGTTTGTTCTTTTTCTTAAAGATGCCCTTGGTACATGCATCTGATTATATATACTTACTGAAGCTTACATGCACACTCCAAACGGGTGTGAACAAAAGTTCTAAGTTTCTGTCCCCACTGTTTAGTGGTTGATAAGACTCACTGTCAGCCTTCATTTATGGAAATACAGCTTTTTCTCTCAAGCAGGTGTAGCTTGTCTTGCTGTGACCCTGCTTCATCCCTCTGGCTGGCTGTAGGCAGTATTCTCAAGTCTGTTTTGTAAAGTGAATAGCACGGTAGCCATTTGTGGGCATGTATTGGAATGGTTCTTTGCTAAGGCTCATCTTCTGCTCTGCTTGCCAAGAATGACATTGAAACAAAGCTTATTAATATAAAGTAATTTACTGCGCATCCACCATTCTCAATCTTTCCAAAATGTATGCACTGTCATTGTGCAATACCTTTTCTGTTTAAAGGTGTCCATGAGATACTGACAAAGATTGCTGCTGTTACAAGCCAGGTCCTCAGTTGCTGTAAATCACTGAAGTTAACAGAGCAATACCAATTTCTCCAAGCCACACAGAAATGATGAAAATACAATTTTCCAACAGAAACTGCTTATTCAACAAGATCAAAACGTTCTGTGAAATGTACAGACTTCAATCAAATTCCATTTTTAAAAGAAATCAAAGTGCAGTAAATTTTTACCTCATTAAAGATAGCTTTTTGAGTTTTTGCTTTGAAATTTAGATGAGAAATTACAGTATCATATTTTAAATGGTGTTCTGTTTTAATTGATGAAACGAAATCTTTGCACAAATATGTATTCTAAGGGATATTTTGAATGTTGGCAGTTCATTCTAATTCTGAATTAAGTGCAGGAATAGTGCAAAGTCCTGCATGACTGAGGACTTTTACTAGGCATTCAGGTATCCAGATCAGAAATCACTATCACTGATATTTTCTTAGTATTATCAACCATAGCCAAGGAATGATTAAGAACAGAGAAGCAATTTGTCCCTAAGGTAGGAATGGGTCCCAATGTGGTCTTATTATGAGGAAAGTGTAGGGAAGTTTACATTTCATATGATATATTGCATACTTGCATACCCATGCGTAAAAGGCTATGCATTTATTGATGAAAAAGATGCAAGATTCTTTCCAGATTTATTTCTGTATAATATAAACACACAACAAGATAATCATGTATTTAAGTACAGCTAATGAAACTTTACTAGCCTGTGACAGCTATGTCAATAAAAATGTGAAGGATGTGCAGTTGTTCTGAAACAAGCTTTGAATTGTGTGTGTCAATGGAATTATTGGCATCTTTGCTGTATGGCAACACCCCGTAGAATCAGCAGAGCTTTGAGGAAATGAGCGGGAAGTTGAAACTCTGGCTCAATATTTGCAGCTTTTCTGTGAAAGTGTGGATGCTGTTTTGGAAGAGAAGCAAAAATGCTGGCTGTGAGACTGTTATTTAGCCAAGTAGATGATGGGGAAGGTAACAGGCCAGGCAAATGGAAAATCTCTTAGGAGAGTATTTGCTGGGGACTGCTCACATCAAGGTCGTGGAGGTGTTTGGTTTTAGTGCTTTCCTGGGACTGAAATGCTGAAGATGGGATAGCCGAGCGGGGTGGGCACCGTGTCTGTGTTGCTTTGCAAGATCAGCCAACGCTGCGGTCATCTGGCCGAAGTGGGACTTGCTGGCATAGGCAGCCCATATACGTCTGTACTGTAGCCAGGAATGGTCAGGCTGTAGAAAGACTTGGAGACACTAATGAGATCTGTGGTAGCTCCAGTTCTTGGAGAAATATTATCTTTATCTTTAATTAATTAAGAAAAAGAAGCAACACTGACTCCTCAGCTCTAGCTGATATACAATTATAGTCCAGTGCATGTCCATATAAATCTGACAGCCAAACAGTAAACAATAAATTTGGTCTATAAAATCAGGAAGTGAATGCTCTAGTGTTGAGCAATGCTTGGATCCCATGTACTGTAGATGATTTGTGCATTATAAGCAACTAATAATCACATATATAGCTATTTGAAAATATTACCCGAAGTAATCGAGTATATGTGTAACAATTTAATAATATTTATACCTTTGGAGAGTGCTATTTACCTGTGGTTCAGGTCCATTTCACTGTGCAGAGATGTGACTGCGCAGGGTTCCAGGCTATACTTTTCTAATTGCATATTGGTTTGTATTATGTCATTAGTTTGGTATGGGCATTTCAGAGACGACCAGTGCTACTCCTGCCACTTACATTATTCCAGCTACTGCTGTTCACCTGCTCATGGTTTCCTCATTGCTGTAGTTGCACACAGTTTTCTTTTGCCTTCATATCATTAGTCTAGTTGACAGCAGTGAAGGATCCAATCCAAAATGTAAGCAACACAATAGTGTAATAAGAGGTATAACAAGTTTCTTCAGAGATACTTTGGATTAATTTCAAATTATCTAAAGCTGAGTCATACCTACACATAAGCCTGGCTGAAAGCGGATACCCTCAGAACTGAGAGATGCAAGACAAATTGATGCTGCTCATTTCAGTGCTGAGTTTCCATTAGTCTTAGATATCTGCAATTTCTGTGTTTTTTTGCAGGAAGGAAGGAGGTAAAAGAGTGTCAGACTATATATGCACACATACTTGCAGTTGCATTTATTTACTTTTATAGTCACTGTGGAATTCAGAGTTTACAATATCAACCTGTGCTGCAAAACATGAAAGCATTGGTAGCAAAACAAATTACTCAAGGGCCCTTTCTCTGTAGGGAATTTTTCTTCCTGAAGAGAAGAAATCTGGGTTTTTTTCCAAGTACAAATTAAGGAACAGGAATCGCACAACTGTTAACAGGTGAAAAGATGGCTTTTTCTTTGCTGTGCACTGATCAGAGTTTAGAATGTGAAACTGAAGTTACATCGATTTTCAACACAATTCCCAGGCAGGGAAGATTTTTCACTATGTTACAGCTTTTTCATGACAGAGTATAGTATCTGCTTCATGATTTAACTTTCCTTGATGTTTAGATACTGGAAAGCCAAGTGACTTTCTAGAAACTTTTCTAGACATGGTAAGCAGGATACAAAAACAGTAACTCATCCTTGGTTTATAGCCAGGTGTAGCCTCTGGATATTATCCACAGTTGTTAAGCGATTCAGAATATTTTAGCATGACTTTGCATTTTTTCCATCTCTTCGGGTTCTAGTATTCAGTAAAAGCCAGTTCATTAACTTACTACTGTCCATGCATTCTTTCTAAGTGGCAGCACTAATATTAAAATTTATCTGTTGTAGTTTTCTTCTGAAATATTTTTGTTGTCTCAGCTTTGTACAAGCCAAGCACTTTAATTGCAGCTCTTAATCTTTCAAAGTCCTTTTCAAAGGTAAATTAATTAATCATCATAACACCCTTGTCGAGCAGGTACAGTTGTATTGGGTATAAATTGCAGGACTCTGCACTTGCACCCAAGTGCCCAGTTTACTCCCACATGGGTGTTCTATCAGGAATATGTCAGAGGATTTCGGGCAATCACGTTCTCCAATTTCCCGTAATTTTCTTGGGGGAATATAGAGGGTCTGGCTGCAGAGCTGAGGTAGCCTTAGGAAGGTGTGCCCCAGAAGAATGGGGTCAATGTGGACAGCAGATGGAGACAGTGACCTCTGTCTTAGAGCCCTTATGGTTTAGATAATGTGGTGGTACCCTTTTCAGTGACATCAAATATTCTTAATTTAGTGGAAATCATGCCCCTGCAGGCCTCTCATTTGCTCATAGTATGAGCACACTCCTTCCTCTGAGCTTCCTTGCCCATTATTTAGCTGGCGGGCTGGACACGCTCCTAACATTGGCCAGCCCCAGGGACTGAGAGGTTCACCTAGATATAAAAAACAATCTACATTAGCAAAAGCCATTTCCCTTCCCTCTCAACAGTGATGTATACACCCAAAGTCTGCTTCTACATGAAATGCTGTCTCTGGTTGAAACAGCAAATTGGAAGCAGTCATGTGTCCTATAAATCTGTGACTAAAAAGATAGGTTGTCAATTTTATCAAAGTTGCACTGCAGAATAGCCCTAAGCAGGAGTCACTAAAACCCTACTTCACATTCTACAGATGAGGATAAGTTATAAGCCTCCTTGCTATGTATTTCTGAAATATAATGCACCTATGTCTGTAACACAGGCTATAAAATGGAAATGAGATAGCCAGCACTCCAGTGTTTTTCTGATGTACAGAGGTTATCCTGGTAATAGATCTCAAAAACCTCCAGCAGCATTTTAAAAGATCAGCAATGTCGATTTGCATAATTTGGTGTATAATTTTTTCCTAATGGCCGAGGAATGGTGAACAAAATTTTGCACTCTTCTCAATAAGAACAAATAATTTCATGTGTGAAAATGCAGCTGTTACCAGTTACGCAAGAACTGAAGCAAATACACTATACATGTGACATTCAGAAATCTGCCAAAATTATTTTGGTCTTATACATCGTTCTTATAGTTGAGTTACAACTGAAAATTATTAAATTATCTCTACTGTCAAACTTAATAGATGTGGAAATTTTGTGATTGACCTTTTGACATTTTGCTAGACTATAATTAATTAGATTCAGCGTTAAATGGTGTACTTAGCTTGAGTTCCTGTAGTGGTGAACGTATGCAGCTTCTTTGTAACAAATGTGGGTTACTCAGTGTTGGGGTGCAAAATTCAGAGGGCCTGACTACTGTGAGAATTTTTCTTTTTAACTAGGTCTTCACAGGATTAAATCTGTTGAGCTGTGTTTTCCATAAAGACTTTGAGGTTTCATTTTTTCCAACAGACATATTTGGATAAAAAATTGCAGTTGTTGTTCTGTGAACAAAGCTTCACAGAACAGTTTTCTTTCTTGGTTTTGGGGGGGAGAATTGAGTATTTGCAAAATAATACAAATTTCAAAAAGAATTAGCACCAACCTGAAATAAAATGTTTTGCTTTCTCAGCAGTTGGGAAATAATTTCTTTCATTTTGAATGAAATTTTAACTACCTGATTTGGGGGCAAAAAATAGAAAACGTTATTTTGAAGTGAAAAGTCAATAGCTCCATTTTAAAACATGGAGACAAATTTCTGGCTTGGGCTAAACGTTTGACCTAAATTCAGAGAGATTGACCCCATGTATTTTCTGTTAATATGTTAGCTGTCAGAAAACTCTAATCAGCCTCGCAACCAGGTGAAATTTTTCTGTTGAGTATAGCTGCACTTGACCTATTGATATGACAGGCTGTCTAATCCACAGATATTTCCTCTACATCTACCTCTCTGGAAATATTTGTTCAGCAAGTTAAACTGATTAACTGATTTTTTTTCCAGCTCTTGAAAGCTGATCAATTCCTTGGACTCAAAAAGTGTATAAATTCTCTCTTGTACGTCATCTTTTCATCTCATTGATCCCAATATTATAACTTCCCTCTGCATGTATTTCATTTGGGGTTGTGTTGAAAAAGAACAGAACAATTTCAACTGGAGGTTTGTATTTGGTGTTTGTATACTCATTTTTTGTGAGAGTCTTCACAGCTGCTGTTGCCCTCAAGCTCCTGCCATGCTACAGGGCAGATGCGCTCAGGTGGGAGTACTCTGGTTCTGCCCAAATGAGACTCTAATAACTGGCTGGCTCTACAGGATTGTGTTCATTCTCGCATACAGTCACAGATTTGGAAACAATGCCAGTGCCCTTTTTTAGAGAGTCCTATAATTCATGATGTATAAGGGTATTGCAATTTTATTCTTTTCCCAAAAGATCGTTTTCACAAACGGATCATGCCTGGGAAGATAGATCTTGGGTATCTCCAGAGCAAACAAATACAGAATGTAATTTCTTTCTTCAGCTAACTGTTTTGACAAAACCCTATCTGCTCCATAATGGAAAGTTTTGGTGACTCAGTATATCCTCTTTTAAAAAAATAATAATCTGCCTAACTATTTTAAGGCATTTATTATTTTGTCTAGCCCAGAGTTGATGCGAATGCTAAAATGGGAATGTTGTGCTCACCTTCAATCCTTGTTGAAAAGTGTACTAGGATGGCATTCACACAGTTAAAACTGTGTGCATTTCTTTCTATCATCTACTTTGTCTTAAAGCCAGAGATTTGGCAAGTCTGTGCTGTAAGGCCCAAGAAAGGAGTGAACTGAGACTGAAGGATCTTACTACATCAGCAAAATATCACTTGCATATTTAATATTCCTCTGGTTTAGCTTTACTGCCATTTCAGACTGCTGTTTCAGGTTGCTTCTCCCAAAGGCTCAAGTGCAAGCCCCGATAGTAATGAGAGAGGAGGCTGCCCTGGTTTATCTTCCTAATCCCAGAACCACGAGGTCAGGCACCCATTAGCAGTTTGTCAGAGGACTGGACATCAGCTTTTCATGTATCTGAGATTTCATGGTTGATCCTAAGCCAATTCTTTCAACTGTAAAATAAAGGGCACCCTCACATTACATCTAGTGTGAATAGTGGAAGTGCTCTGCATGTGCCCTGCCACCTTGGTCCCCAAGAGGCCAGATCTGCGTGTGCTGCTGTCTCAGCATGCACATAGTGCCCAGCTGTCACCATTTGCACCTAACTGATGCCTACTGCGTCCAATATCATCTTGCATCTGCTCTGTGGGTGTTCACTGCACAGTCTCTAGCTTATTTCTTCAGCACCCTGTGTAGCCGTTTCTGTGTTAGTGGTGTTTGCTTCTTGCTTCTGACCTCAGATGATGGATGTAGAAAACAGTTTCTACTTCCTCAAGATCTGTTTCTAACAAGCCTGACTCTGACCTTGGTGGCAGCACTGCCACTGATTAAGGTGGGCTTGGGAGTTGTTCCTAATGTTTTTATGGCATGCTTCTTGCAACCCGTAGTCCTGGGACCATACCCTTCTTGACACGGGCCATATACAGGAAAGAGTCCGTGAGTGGGGTGAAACATCTGCAGTGTTGCTTTTAGTAGATGATGTGGTTTGACTTACGCATTGTTTTTGTTAGTGTTGTGTTTCATTTCATCAGGCAGAGCATATTAGTGTGTGCAGGAAAATCGGTGACTTGTTATGTGTGGATAAGCTCTTACTTGCCTCTTTCTTTTCATGAGCGATTTCTTTATTTGTGGAGGTGGAGTTGGAGTTTGGGAAATGAGCAAACAGCATGCTGTCTTACAGGCACATGAGAAGGGAGGGACAGAAAGGTGCCCCTGCAAAAAGTGGGAAATTGGACTCTATCTGCACCTGTTCTGTTTCAGACTGAATTCCTCGAAATTCATCAAGACTGGAATTTCTTTTTTCCTTGTAGTATTTTTAGTCCACTGTAACCAAGACTTTTACTTCATTCCTACTATGCATACAGTATCTTCAGTGTTAAGGATATGATACGTTATGGCGTCTTGTGTTAACAGTGCACAATACATAGAAATCACAATAAGGCTGGGTATAAAGTGTTTTCAGTACAATTTATTCCAATCAAATACTGTGTTTCCATTAGCTAAATCCAGAAGTCTCAGTTGTTTGACTCGGAGATGAGCAATTCTGAGGGCCATCAGGCTTTCCAGAACTTCTAAGCCACGTGTTAAAATCTTTGCGTGCCCGAGATCCATTCAGCGTGTTTCAGGTGTGTGTCGGGAAATGGAGCTGTACATGTGGTTGGAGGGTGGAATATCCATGACATTAGCTTCCTAGAGGTCCTGCCACACTGTTGTGGGAAGACACTGGCCTGTTAGTAGATTCTGGAGGACATTGGATGCTGGCCTCACCAACCTCTCTTGCCTCAGATCTTCAGTTGAGAGCAGCTTTCGAAGGGCCATTGCAACCTTTGGCTATCCGAAACTCTCAGCCTGAGCCGAGAACCTAGTCTCCTTGTACAAAGTTAGGAAGGATAAGGCAACAAGGAGGCACTAATGAGAGGAGCAAAGAGCTGCAAAGGCTGATTGCTGGAATATGGCACAGGGAGGTGAGGGTCTTGAGTGTCTGGATTTTAGACAAAACTGGTAAAGTTGATGGAGAGCTACTTCTGTAATCTGCAGAGTTAGTCCGTGGATTGTGTCACAAGGTGTCTTGCAGCAAACTGTATCTCTTGTTTATAAACTCTCCCAGGAGCTTTTTGGGGCTGGTTGTTGTCTTCTAAATGCATTTATGTGATGCAGGGCAAGGCACTTACGAGCTGTGCACTGAAGCAATTCTTCCTTGGAGTCTTTGGCTCTCAGTGACTTATGTACAGCATATGGGCAGCAATGCATGGAAACACAGTGTGCTTAAAAAACCTTACCAGAACTAAAATTCTTTGAAAGTCCATAGGGTAAGAGAAGAACACTTCAACTACACTATACCCTCTAACTGCAGAGAGCAAATTCAAGTAAAGAGAAAAACAGCCTCCGAAGTATTTGAAGTTTTGCAAAGCTCTCAGTTAACTTGGCCAAAGAAGTTGTCTCTGCAGGTGCAGCACAGATCTAACCAGCGAAGACTGGCTTTTTTAGGGATTTCATAAGGGACAGGAAATGCAAAAAGTGGATCCTGCAAATTACCTAAGCCAAGTCAACAAAACCTAGCAAAATCTGGTATTGGAGGACTTTGGGAAGGCACAAGCCCTGCACAGATGGCCTTGCACTGTGTGACTTTGCAAGCATTAGTGCAACGCATAGATCCAGGGAGAAGATACCTCTACGTTTGAAGGGTTATTCAGAGAGCAGGATGGAGTGCCAGGACAAGAATTATGAGCTGTCAGTCTGAAAGTAGAGAGTCACTTATTAGTTTGAAGTTTGACACAGGTTCAGAAGCCAACATGGTGTGAGAAACAGTGTAGTGCTGCAGAAGAAACCACAAATGGTTGAGAGAATATAGTTAAAACTCTAGGCTGACAGCTGGGATCTGGCCTCTGCTTTGGAAATACCTGAACCAAATGTGTAGCTAACATAGTGAAATAGATACAGTCTGTAATAGCATCTGGGAGTGGATCATCCCTGGTCTAAAAACACACAAAGTCCTTGGTTACATATGGAAAATGCTGCTTTTGACAGAGATTTAAATGTCTGTCCCCTTGAAGATGTGCTCAGACACTTTTCCTCAACCTTTCTGCGCTCTTTCAGAGGTTGAGCATATCTGCCTGGAGATCAAGATGCATTTGAATTGTCACCCTTTGGCTCAGAGTGATTACGGGATTCCTTGCCACAACATGCAGAAGGTATCTGATTTTTTCTTTTTTCCTCATTAATCAGTGCCTGCCTCTATACCACCAGGATGCAATATTTCCAGACTAGTGAACATTTCCAGAGGCAGCTTAACCAGTCAGGAAAGTGTGGTTGACACACTTCCCTACTTTACCATGGATGTTAATGGAGTAATGCTGTACAAAGGTGGAACTGTCACCAGAAGAACACTAGTCTGTTCACCTGTATGACTATCAGTAAGAGTCTAATTCAACTTTGCATTTTATTAACATGCTTTTTGGTTGTTATTGTACTGAATAAATGTTTGGGGCTGCTAAGTAGCCATTGAAAAGAAAGCTATAGATGGACTGATGTAAACATAAGTTTTATTTCAGTTCATCATGCTTCAGTTTGGGTGCTGCACTCATGCTCTTGCAAAATCAACAGGAATCAGACGGTTTCTTCGCATTTGGTGAAAACAGCATTTAATGGAAGACCCATCCAGTAGTTACAGATGAATACTATTCCTCATTTTGCTCTGGACACTTTAATCAACCTGCCTGCATGTTGGGATCAATCAGTTTTAGCAGTTGTGTTCATTCATCTTCATCCTGCCATTCATCTCATGGCAGCAAGGAGAACACTGTAATTGAATTTAGTTGAAATCTGATACAAGGACAAACTGTGACAAGCCACCTATAATCAGCTTGATTCTGAATTTGCAGAACAAGCATTAGCTTTGGATTTCCAGGAGAAGCATATACCAGGGCCCTGCAGAACTTCAGCGAGAAAGCTGGTAAAGAATGTGGAAAACTGGAGATGTGGAGTCTGTCTGGTGGTTTGTAGGTTTTTTTGTTTTTTTGTTTTTGGGGTTTTTTTTTCCATTTAGAGTTGGTTGAAGAAGAAATGGTAATATCTTGTTTGCTTTCACTCAGCTTCTAAGTGCTTAATTTAGAAGGGAAATCCACAACTTGGTCCCTGTGTAAAATGTATAAAATGACATTTTGTGCGTGTTTTTCTTTTTTTTCAGGCTAATGTAACAAACCCTAGAGGTGGGTTCTCAAAATATTTTCACTGGAGCAGATGTAGGAGTAGATTTAAAAATTTTCTAAAGTGCTTAACATTTGGTCCACATTTCCACATGGTCTCCCTTGGAAATGACTGCAATAGTGTCGTGTTCATGGAGTTATTGATTTTTTGAAAGCAGTATATTAACCGCTTGGGTTCAACATGCCGTAAGTTATGTATATTGTCTTTGGAGTTTCAGCTGGTCTGACCTGACTGAATATTCCCATGGAGATGGGGCTTTTGTAAGTCTTTTAACATTGCATATCTTTCTGACAGAATTGTAGGATATCTCTATAAACAGAAACCAACTTAGGAATACTCAAAGGATTTCCCACTCTGCAAATTCTTTAGTTTCAGTATCAGTTTTATACAAGAATCATGAAATGTGTTCATAATCTAAAATAAAGGAGCTAAAATCTGGGGAGGAGAGGTTTCTATATACGTATGTAAGTGAAGGAATTGCAAAATAGTCCATCAAGGACTTATTACAAGGGCTTATAATGTTTTCCTCAAATATAATATTTAATAAGACATGTATTTTCTTGGAATGTTAAGACAATACATTTCCAAGCTCTTACAGCAGAGTTAAATTCCTGGGAAGCTCATGTGTGACCATTTTTTCAGACCAGGTGTAGTAAGAGGACTGTGTATCAGGAAACAATTCTGATTTTTCCAGCTATAACAGCTAGACCCTACAAACCTCACTCTCCTTTCAGTGCATAGACAGCAACATTTATGGTCCTGAGGTTGCTGGAATATGTTATGTGTCCTGATTACACGTATATAGTTAAAGCAAAGTCTTTTGAAAATACTGTCAAATGAGGAAGAGGGGTAATATGTCTATTCTTCACATAGTGTTTTAAGAAACCTAGGAAAATCTCTGCTTTTTCTGGTGGAGCTCTGCTGGAGCTGTGTCACTGAACAGCAAAAGTATACGCTCTGAATGCAGCATTTGGATTTTTGATGATTTCAGATTACAACATCAATAAATGCTTTGATGTTTTACGGTTAAGAATGTCTGCATAACCATGCATTGTGCAGCATTTAATCCTTTGGCAATGCACAATATTTCATTTGAAACTTCTCAGATTTCATGCACTATGTTGGACTGGTAAGAGGCTGTTTTCGAAATATTTCAGTGAAAAAAAATGTGAAAAAGGTAGAAAATTAATCGTGACAAAATACTGGTTTTGCATGTTTAAGCACTATTTTAACAGTCTGTGGTCAACTGACCAGTCGTGCCTGGCTACAGGAAAGAAGCAGCTCTGTGTATGGCCATTTTTCATGGCAAATGGGTAAAGCACATTGACATGGACACGTACTGGCAGACTTGAGTTTACTCTGCCTTTTTTCCAACCTGGCTGGAGATAAACGAGTTTTGGACTAAGGCTGTGCCCAAGCTAATAAGCCTCATTCAGCTCCTCTAATTCATTTACCTGAATTTCTCAAGTCGCCCAGCTCTCACAAGCCCTCTGTCTTTTGGACTTCTTTCATAGCACTCGGTCACTTCAGGTAGGGGGTAAGAGCTTAGTAAGTTATAAGCAACCATTTTCTGTACCAACAAATGAGTTTCCAGTTTGTTGAATCACCTGTGTTTTTTAAAAACAAACACAAATACCTTCTTAAATAGCAGTAGAGGCACAGTACCTAATTTTCTCTCATTTTAACCAAAAGTAAAATTAATCCTAATTGATTGGTGGTTATACTTGTTATTTCTCTCTGGGGATAAGGTCTTGTGTAACCAGCCAAAGCCAAAAGGATCCCAGTCCCAAAAGTCTGTAACTTTAGCGTAAGATAAACAACAGTGGGAGAGTACTACAGGGTGGGCAATGAGCAGTGCATGGGGTGTTAATGAGGTCAGAGTGATTAGCACAAAAAGACCCTGGCCAAATCATAGCAGTTTTTTCCCCTGTGCCGAGAAGTCCAATGCATTTTTTTTCTATCATGTGAAAAACCGTGGCAAGTGCCCAGGCAGAAACATGGCTTTCTTTAGATTTTTATCAGAAATTGTTTGCTTTTCTCCACTCTTAGTAAATGATCTTTCATTACAATGTACTTGTCTGTACTCTTCTTGCTGCTTTATATTAGTGTGTTTTTGAAATCAGTGGGATGCTAGGAAATTAATTGAACAGATCATCCAGGATGTTCTCATAGGCCCTGATGAGGGAATGAGGCTGCTAAATATTCTTTATCCGCAAAATTGGAAGTGCATGTAGATTATATTCTGAGGCAGAACATAGTTTAAGAGGCATGAACGCCTCCCATTACATTCCCGTTAGCCAATAGCATAAACCACTTCCCACTTGTGGAAGATTTCACAAGAATAGGCTCTGGCATTGTATATGTGAAATGCTATTCATGGTAGTGATTAATTCCTGTAGTTTCTGAGGTATTCTGAATATGTATGTGACCTGTGCTGGCTCCAGTATTACAAGTACCCGCTTTTCTTCCCTGATAACTCACTGTAAAAAATTCAAATTTTCAGTCTCTATTTGGGTGACAGAGTTGTCCTCCAACAGCTACAGGTGTAATTGCCTCCTGGGGAGAGCAGGCCACTCTGAAACAGAGCATGTTCATTAAAGCAAAAAGATCTTTTATATTGTAAAGTTCAATGCGCTGGGAGAGGGAAGGGAGAAAGGAAAGGGGAGGAACTGGACTACTTTCTTGAAAAGTTTTTGAAGGAATTTAGCTGAGTTAAGGTTGCTTCAGCAGAAATCTTTCCAGCTTCATTCTACCACTGTTTAATATTTTGTAAAATTTGTCAAATTTTACCAGGGCTCTTACAGCATTTCTAGACACTTCTGCTGACATCAGTGGGATTTGCCCTCCACTTATTGTGTGCTTTTTGCCATATTTTATTAATTTTGAGATAGGTCTTAAATACTGAAAGGATTATTTAATTATCTGAACACATCTGCTAGTAAAATACTGAGACATCCCCTCTGTAATGCAACCCAATAACAGAATGATTTTCTAGGCCTGGGCAGGTCTTGGAAGAAAGGGGTCCTTGATCCTGATTCTTTGGCTCTCCGTTTGTCCATTTTACACTAAACAGTTACTGTTTTCTTAAAACCACACAACAGAAGAGAATAGGAACAGAAACATGGGATTTCTCCCCTCCTCAAAGGAGGTGTTTTATACCAGCATCCCTTCGTACTACACCGTGTGGAGAAGAAATGTGGATCCAGAAAGTTGGTGGGAGTTTAGCTAGTTGCTCTAAAAAAGCCACAATTTTGTTGTGTCTCTTATTTTAGGTAAACAGCAAAAGCATTCCTCACTTAGATATGTGGGAACGTCTGTATCATTGTAAGTCAATGCAAACAGAGGAAAACTTTATATGCAGCCTGTCAACAGCAAATGTCAATGGAAGAGCATTAGTAATAAATGTCATGGTGTGCTCTAATTACCTCCTACAGCTCTGCTCCTTTAGGGTAGATGTTCTATCCATTGAGGTCATGCTGTGGTACATATTAATTAAATCTCTTCAATATTATCTGCTGTTTCTGGAAGGCAGGAAATGTAATGTGCAAAATAGTGGTTTATCTGGAAAGAAAAGAACACATCCCAGAGCAAGGAAATATCTTTATCTTTTGAAATAGATATCATCTATTATTAAAGCAAAAAAAAAAAAAAGAGTGCCTGCTAGATTTTCTGCTCTTGTTAATAACATGTTTTAGAATGAAATATTGACTAGAAAGAGGAGAGGGAAATAGGCTCAGACGTGAATGCACAAGTGCTGTAGTTGAATAAATATGTGTTTCTGTTAAAATTATGACCCTGTAGAATCAGCAGCTAGTAAAGAGAGGCTTCAACAAGAATTGGAAAGAAATGCAACTATGAGCAGCTCTTTGCCCTTTGCATGGAGAGATTCCATTGCGTTTGGTAGAGAAACAAGTTGTTCCAATTTAAAGCCTGCTGAAGTCAGCCAGTGGAAAACTGTGAGGCTTTTCCTTGATGCGTGTGTCTGGCTCAGGTGTCTGACGACTGTTCTCATGTATATTAACACTAAAATAGGAATTTTTGACAGAGCTGTTTTTAACAACTTTTACACCTTCATTTCAGCTGAAAAATTGTGTATCTGCACAGGTAAAACCACCTATTTGTCAGTCAAGAAATGGGATCACTGTTTGATGACGCAGTAGAAAGTGGAAATTTTCACAAAGTGTCTGAGAAAATCGAGAATACACTTTGGACTTGAGGCAGATTGCATTCTTAGGTCCACTAGATCCTACCAAAAATGTTTCTTAAATTTTTGAGGGCCTTCAGAATCACCAGAAAGCAGCTTATTCTAGGAGCAGGAAGCTGATTTGACGTGGGTGAGAAACCCACTATGCTTAATTAATGATTTAGTATATTCCAAGAAAAATAAGTTAGAAACACTGCAGTTCAGTTCCTTTGGCTGTCTGCTATCTAGGTTCTTGTGCCTTGCCGAAGGATTGAGGTGAATGCTCTGTGGCAAGAAAAAAAAGTTGGGATTTCCATTACACTCAGTCATAATGTCCATCTAAATCATTAAACACAGACATTTTTTAGTAAAGTATGTTTGCTTGGGTTTTTAGGTTATGTTTGCAATACAAATGCTGGAGGACAAATATTTAGAAGAGCTAAATATTTATAAACTATAATACGAGTGTTTAAGGACGTAATTCCCAGGAAAGCTCAGGTGCAAGCAGTTTCTGTTGTTCCTAGATGTGCACAGCTGTCTCAAAACCTGGCTACTGCTTTAAGTTTTTAAGGGACTAATCATTTGGTCTTTGTTATCTGACTCACAATTTCTGGATGCAGCATCTGATGAGATATAGAAGTCCAGCTCTGTTGACAGCATGAATGTAACACATATTTCACAAAAAGCCTGGGTCAAGCCTAGGCCCTGTTAAGCCTGGAAAATACAACTTAGCTGTGCCCTGGGTGGAGCTGTCCAGTACATAGAGATATGATGTGTGAAAGAGCTGGTCTGCTGGTCATCGAATGCTGATCATCTCAGGCTTGATGGAAGCAGATCGCGCTCATATGCACATGTTGGCTGAGCACAAACAGAGTGTACGTACATACAACGTGATCCTGGCAAACACTGGGTTACCGAGCGCGTGCTTACACTGGAACAACAATGCTGAGACTGTTGCCTTCAGCTTGATGACCCTAGATATTGGCTGGTGACTATTCAGAGTAGAGAAAGTAATGCTTGAGAGGGTCTCTGCAGGGCTGCTGAGACCGTGGTAAGCTACTTGAACCATCTCACATACCTGAAAGTGGTGTTTATTGAATGGCAACAGCTAGCATAGTATATTAACATAAATTATGACTTGAAGGGAGATACTTTGGTCTACTGCCAAGCAACTACAAAAAGTAGCATTGAACTAGGTGTTAACATGAAGAAGAATTTCTTTCTTCTCTGTTGTATAATTCAAAAGTTAACAGATAAAGTTTGAAAGATGAAATGGAGAAAAATAACACAGTGGAAGAGCATCCCATCACTTTGTTACCACTCAGCTCAGGTCTCTTGCCCAACTGTCAAAAGCACAAGGACCAAGTCCCTAGATGGGTTCCTGGTTTTAGATCCAAGCTTCTATACTGAACTTTTTTCTGCTTTACGTCCAGTCCATGTTTTGGAGAAATGTGGACCTGGATGCAGAGATTAATATCTGGCTGCTTTTGAGCTAAGGTGTTTGGTCTGGATGTGGTGTTCTGATGCAAAGTTGTACTTCAGGCCTGTTCCTAGTTTGAAATATTTTCAGAATGCAATTGTTTCTTTCCGAGGCAGGGAGGAAGGAGGGTAGCCCTAGAGAAGGATGTTGTTTTCACTGCATTTCATTTCTTTACATTCTCTGTCATCTTGACTTATAAATATTTAGCTATGAATATTCTTGACGGCTTGTCTTCATCCTATGCCTAGACAGAAGGCTTCTGCAGATAAACACCACCACTTGTGTTTCTTAGCCTGTCTGCCCTGAACATCCCTTAGTGCTGAGATGTGCTTTAAAGGGGCCAGGCACTGCTTCAGTCTCTGCACACATCACAGGCTCTCAAGCTCTGGGTCACTGGAAGGTGATCAGAGGCCATGGGCACCTTTATCTTCCACTGCTGGCTGCATTTCTTTATCAGGCAATAAAGAATTCTTGTGGTATTTACATGGAAATGGAGGTATCATTATGGGAAGAACAGAATATTTGGATATCTGTAGAAGCTCTCAGCTGTAGTTCAACACTCATCTGTTTTCACCAGGGGCTGGGGAACACCATTGTCCTCCCTCAGCAGATGTAAGGTGCAAGAGCCACATTAGAGGAGCTAAATAAAAAAAATTGCTTTGTGTTTTCAAGTGTGAGTACGTAAATTCTTTCTCCACAGCACCAGGGCATAGGTATGTTACAAGTAATTGGAGTTTTGCATCTGTTACTTGATATGCAACCTTCTTAAATAGTAGTTTTCTGCTGATTTCACATGCTCACAAAGAAATTATTTGAATTACCTAAAATAAATAGATTTTCTCTTGTGTCAGCACCCAAATGTAGCTGTATGAGTGTTAGATTCCTCTCTGGTTAACCTGAGGCAGTACCAATATGCAAGAGCATCACACAAAAGAATTATATGCCACTAATGATGTTGCAGCTGTCCAAAGACATCTTCTCTTTTACTACTGCACATCTTTTAGTGATGTGACAAATTATATAGTTAAGATCATGGCACAGAAAGATAACCTGGATGTTGACCTGCACAAAGATGAGAGCGACATTCTGCCAACAGTTCATTAGAAAGTCAGTTGCACACAAATTTGCAAACGTTGCTCTTGATTACATCGAGTTGTGTCTTTGATATCCCTGAGGCCAGGTGGTTGTTCAGTTGGTGATTGTACTTACTGGGACACTGCACTATTTTTAGTGCAGAGCATCAAACATCACAGGAGGTTCATGGTCAGACTCATAGGCTGTTTATTTTGCATTTCTCCCCCCACCTTAAGCATCCTTTTAATAACTTCACATGCATGACTGAAGTAGACACCTTGTGAGCTCCCCTCTCGTTCTCCCTTCCCCCCATCATTTGCAAAGTAACACAGTCCAGCTCTGTGTTTGTGTTTTATTGAACTGTATTCCCTTACTCTGCTGAACACTTCCACAGCAGCTTTGCCTTTCCCAGATACACCATTGCACAGTGCAGTACAATGTATATCCTTGTGCATATTTCAAGAAAGTGAACCCTAGGAAAAAAGAGCTGTGCTTTGTTTTAACTCAGGAACGCACAATATTACTTCAGTGCTGGTTTACCTTGACAGAATAAAAAGTCTACATGCAACAACTCTTGTCTTATTCTGTGGCTGGACATGTGCGCCGCAGCTAGGTATGTGATTTCAGCCTGCACACATGCACCCCAGCATGCGATCGCACACCACAGTTGCACAAGCTGACGGCATGAGGCTGAGCGTGTGGTGGGGGCAGGAGCACTTCAACAGCACCTGTCTGGGTCTCCACCTACACTGAAGGCTTCCTTTGGGAAGATGATGGCAAGATTCAATAGTGTAGATTTTCACAAATGCCATAGAAAATTGAATGCAAAATTCTTTCTGAATATCAGGTTAACTTTAGTTGTCACATTTTGAAAAAATTGCTTCAGCTTTGCTCTACCAAATGATTCAATGAGTTTCTTAGTGATATTGCATTGACTGTGTTCATGGCATTAAGTTTTTGACAATCTTCCTGCCCTTCCATTTTGCTAAGTATTGAGTATTCATTTTTGTAGATAGAGGAAGGGAAGGTATTTAAAAAATGCGGATATAGTCAGCACTACTTTGAAAAAACTGTCGCTTGCAAAATATTGTAAACATCCTCAGTATTTGTATTTATTATTATGATTTAGCAGAGCACTAACAATAACAGAAGAGAAAAAAGATTCATAAACGACAGTATTTTCCTTTTTTGATGGAGAACAAACTGTAGCTCTTATAAAAAGGAGGATCGTTTGTATTGGGCACTGTGGTTCTGACAGATTAATAATAAAGCTGCAGAATTTTCCTTTGAAATCTGTGGTTCCAGAAGATTAATGGTGGGACAGAGAACTCCATTCGATTCTGCTCAAAAGTTTGGGCATGAAAAGCTTACATCTAAAATTCTTTTGAAGAGAGAGTCCAAAGTAATTGAAAAGATAATTTTGAAGCGGCTATGGCTTAAAAATCTATTTGTTTCAGAGTTAGGAGCTGTGCAGTGAATTTTGTGCTTTTCGCAGGAGCTGTTATGTAGTTCTTCTGTGATGACTTAGGGCCAAATACTCGCCACTACTTTCAGGTAGGTGATTTACAATGTGGTTGTGCCTTTAAATAAGACAGCTTGATTTGTCTCTGAGATCTTGCCTGTCAAAACCACTCGTTGCCAGTCTTCAAGTGACCCACAATATATTTCTTTAATCAGCTACCTTTTGAATTAGATTTTGCTACCACTGGTTTTGTTATCTCCCTGTCAACCTGCACAGTATAGTAGTGTTAAAAAACAGCAACATTTTAAAAGAAAGGCCTTTAAATCTGGCTAGTTGGTTGTGTTATGTCTTTTTGCTTGTTTTATGTCTATTGAGGAACAACGATGCAGATAAATATATTTTTAAGGTATTTTTTAAAGGCAGTAGCTCCTGCCAAACCATTTTCTTTAATGCCATTTATTGAAAATGACTGAGTGTACCATCTGTGTATGCATGTTTGGAAACACTGTGTTATATTCAGATGATGAAAAAATTCAGTTCACCTCTGTGTGATAAGAATTGTAGCACATGTGAAGGGGTAAGAGTTGTTATGTAGCTCTGGAGCTGGTTTCTTCAGAACAGGGAGTATCATGGGTGGGATCTTTTGAATGTCACTGTGTGACTAATCCTCATGCTCTTTAGGAGACGAGTTCTGCTAAAATTGGGCAGATGCAGTTCTCACCTCAGTTTTGATAGCCTTAAATACTTTTTTGTACCACTGAAATAATTTTTTTAAAGTGATCTTCTACCCAAATTAAGTGCTGACAAGTCTTCGTCCTCTAGGATGGAGTAGACAACATCTAACTCTGTCTTTGAGGAGTCATTTTCAGGACCTGCATTTAGGGTCAGAAAGGTGGAGTGACATGGGATTTTGAAAAACAGAAACTACATTCTTGAGAAAGCTCAGCGTTAAATAGAGAAGACATAGCTGGGACTGCCAGAAAATTTAATGGAAGTGGTAAAGTTTAAATAATAATACTTCTACTTGCCTTACGAGTGTCTTAATAAGAAGCAGAAGCATAATCTTTAGGTCCAAAATTTTCTGCAGCTGTTCTTTGAAAGGGGACAGGATGGTGTGGATAGTGCCTTCTCTGTAAACTAAATTTCCGACAAGTGAGAAACTGTGGTATGCCCTTCAAACACAACCAGCACCTGCCTCTCAGTCCCTCTCTTGTCCTTACTTTAACCCATCTACTGTCCTTTCAGTCTGTGCAGCAGCAGTGACCTTCAGGAGGGAAAAAGAATTGACGGACGTGCTTTTCAGCTTCATGCTGAAAGTCTGGTCTGCAAGTGCTTTGAAAAATAACTACACTTGGTGTCAACAGTGAAGCAAAGTGTTGCCCCTTTCCCTCCTGCCTTGGAACCACAGGCACGGCACAGCTTTGCTTTGGTTTGTCTCCCAGATAGACACTTCTCTCCAAGTTTGTTCGGTCTACCTACTTTACAAATGTTTCTATAGTGACTAATTTGCCTGTCCTCCAGGGCTTCACTCTTGGACCCAGGTTTCCATTTACTGCTGTAATTTGGCATAATGGAGTAGATTTCCAGTTGTGTCCTGATTTTATGCAAATTTATTTTTAGGTGGCTGCCAGAAAGCCAGATGATATATATTGATCATTATGATTTTGATGGACATCAACATTTGTACATCAAGCAGTTGGTTATCTCGTCTTGTAAGGGTGAATAAACTGCTTTTGTAAAGAATTTGGCATCACCTTTCCCATCCTTTTTTCCCCTGTTGCGATTTCTTTTTTCTGTACCCGAGGCTGTAATGTTCATGTAGCCTTCTGTGCTAAGTCGCTTGGTGTAGGTCATCATACAGTGCTGTTTCTAAGAATGGCTTATTATTATCTCTGTGCTGAGTGTCAGGATGCAGAGAGAAAGGAGTTTATTTTTAGAAGCTAAGATCTAGGTATGCTTACAGTCACTCCCAGTTCCTCTGGATTGCTGGAGTGACACCACTTCAAACAACCTTAAAAGTTGAGAACTAAATATTTCTGCTTTGAGGCAAATGTGTGTCTGTGGAGCCAAACTCTGTCCTCAGATGCTTATGCCCTGTTCCTGCTGGAGTCTGGGGCCTTCCTGCCTGTGAATGCAGAGCAGAATTTGGCATGACACAGTGGCTTGAGAAGGAAGACTTTATGAATTGTCACTTTTATTCTTACTGCTTTTGTTGAAGACAAGAGTGGGAGAAAATTAAAAAATTGCTATGAGGCTTAACAGTCACTTTGCTTTTCATAGAGCAGTGATTGTCTGTTAGGGAGATTTTAAAAACTGCATTTACGTTTTGAAAGAAGTGGCCTAAATTTTATATATATTGCATTATACGTTGCCTTTTGAAAGTCTTGCCATTCTCTTTCCTTCTGCAGCCTTTGCTGATCTTTGCTGTCCACATCGCTTTATTTTACCACTGATGAACATAACTGATCCCATGCCACTTATTGTGAGACTGGAGGCTAAAACAGCATGTAGCCAGATCAATGGGCATACCAAGTAACATCCTTAGTTTTAGGAGCTCAGACTGTGTTTTGTTCCTCTTCCCATTCTTGCAGAAGCCTTTTGTTAGAGAAAGCTCATCTTGGTGATCAGGCTGCTAGACTTGCAATTCCAGACTCTACCACAAAAATGGACTGGGTACCTCTGTCATACCATTTCACCTCTCCTGCCTTTGTTTCCCCCACCCACAAGGGGCTGTTGGTGTGCTATTTGGACTTTGGACACTCTACAGATAAGCTGGGTATCAGGACCTCTTGCAGTCTGCAGACCTGGTGAAACATTCAAGACCAGGTTGGACAGGGCTCTGAGCAACCTGATCTAGATAGCGGTGTCCCTGCTCGCTGCAGGGGGGTTGGACTAGATGACTTCTAGGGGTCCCTTCCGGCCCAAAACTTTCTATGATTCTATGATTCTATAGATGGCCTCAGCTGAATGAGCTCACATGAAGTTAACACACTGCACCTTCCTGATGGAGATATGCCTTTTCCTTCCTCTGTGAATTATAAGTGGTAGTGGTTTGGTGTCCTGATTTTGGCTGGGGTAGAGTTAGTTTTCCTCCCAGTAGCTGCTGTGTTTTTGATTTAGTATGAGAAAAATGTTGATAACACTGATGTTTTCAGTTGTTGCTATGAAATCAAAGACTTTTTTCAGTCTTCTATAGTCAGCTAATGAGCAGGTGTGCAGGACCTGGGAGGGAGCACAGCCATATTCCATACCATGGGCATCGTGCTCAGTTTATAAATGGGGGTTGACCGAGGGACAGGAATCTCTTTTCTGGGAGTTTCAACTATCCTCTCTTTTTCCAAGAGTTGGAACTTTTTGGGGAGTTCCACAAAATCCGCAAGTTCCACTTTCCATAATTTCTGCTTGGGGACTGGCTGCAAGTCGGTCACCAGACAGTGAGAAAAAAGCTGTATTTTGTATAGCTACTTTTGTATATTCATTAATAGTAATAGTAGTATTTCCTTTGTTGTTTTATTAAACTGCCTTTATCTCAACTGATGACTTTTACCTTTTTTATCTGTTCCATTCTCCTCCCCATCCCACTGGGGTGAAAGGGGAGGGGTGAGCAAGTGGCTGTCTGGTACTTGGTTGCCGACTGCTGGATTAAACCACAACATTTGGGTAGCGTTTCTCCCAAGTGAGAGCACTTCCAGTTCAGTGTTATGACTCATTGAACAGCACGTTCCTATAATTGTAGGCTTTTAAAATATTTTATTGGGTATTTCTGTGGGATGGAGTTAGACTAAATAGAATTGCATAGAGCATTTTCCACAAAATTTGCTATAAACCTCTAACAGGGCAAAGCTCATTGCAGACTAATTAAAGGGATCCTGCTGAAATGAAATTTGTCTTTATTGCTCTTACTTGAACAGCTTGGAATACAGCAGTATAAGCAGACAGTAAGATTTTTAATCTTAAGATATAGTAGAAGTATTTAATATTTCCCATTTTTTAACGAAAAAGACAACAGTGTAAATGTTCAAATCATTAAAGGTCATCTTTTAAAGCTGATCCAATATTTGGAAACAACCTTTCCAGGCAGCTCCCCAGACTTTACATCACCTCCATATGGTCTGCTCTTTCTCTGCAGGTCTCAGCACCCTGCAGCTCGGCTGAGCACCCAGAGCTGTGCAGACTGGAGTTTGCTGTGCTTGTCAGTCCAATGGCTGCTGTCTTTTTGTTGCATTTTGAACACCTTCTATGTCAAGTCTGAAGCTGTAGCAATACCTTTGTGCTAAAAGATAAATAAGAAATTGTACCTGGCTTTAAATAGACTAGGTGCAGCGCTCTTCCAGCTTCTCCCTATCTTCAGACTTTCCCAAGTGCCTATGCCCTGTCAGGAGAAAAGACAACAGATGCCATAATCTAAATCTGCAGGCCAGAGAACATATTTTCTAGTTTTTTTTTTTTATTTTTCATCTTACCTCCTGAAATTTGGAAGAGCTAAGCAATATGTGTAGTAGAGAGAATTTTTTGAACATGTGTGGTAATGGCAATGTCTGCCATAGTGTGTACTTCATTACATGCTGATAGTTTATTCGTGAAGAGCTTTATTATGAACACATACATCTGATGCTTTACTTAAAAGAAATAGAAAAGTTTGAGAATTGTTTTGTGCTGAATTTGTATGTAAAAATTACAAACAATTCCTCTTCCTGGTATATAGTGCTGTTTTTTCATGCTGGAATGCTCTACCTGTAAAATTTAATCCAAGAGTGCATTTTGATAGCTGAGTTCTTAACCTTTCGAAATAAAAGCGTATAATGGAAATAATGATAGAGTGAAATTCCACCCTTAATTTGAGCTGTGTTAGAAAGCCTGAGTATAACATTATTCTGTTACTTTTTCCTTTTTCAAAAATGAGTATGTACTTCTGTCACTTGGCTTTACACATATTCATACACCGTTTAGCACACTTTACTCAGCTGGATGAGATATTACCTAGGTAATCTAGCTCACTTATCTTCAGCAGTGCAACTTATGCATGGCATTATTCACCAGTGGGACCTGTTAGACTGGAATGGATGATTTTTTAGCAGTAATGCATATGTTTTTTCAGTTGTAATAAATGTGAAAACTGTGTATTTAGATGCAAGTGTAATTCCAGGTGGCAAAGCCCAGCTCAGTTCAGTAAATACCATCTGTAGTGTTTTACAGACCCCATTCTTCAGTGTGTTGTCCCTCTTGTATGCTAGTGTGACCATGGGTGACTTTGGTGTAGGAGCAATGGGGAAGTGGTGTGATAGAACAGACCATCAAATTCTGAATCAACAAGGGCTTTCCAGTCTGTTGAATGAAAGCTCATTACAGGCAGACAGCAGTGCATGTGAGCTCTAGCTTAGGAGACTCAATTGCACAGGAAGTTGGAGAGAAAATTGGGTAGATCTTGTGAAAGCAGTTAACATAAAGGAATTGCTCAATTAAAACTGACCACAGGCTCCCCACCTCAGCCCTTTTGAGCAGAGTCCTTAAGGTATAGCATCTAATGAGGGGTTTTCTAATACACGTGACTTCTGCAAAACTTGTTACCAGTATGCTCATGCAAGGAACTTTGAGTTGTGAAGTCCTGCATGTCACAGGCTGTTTGTTTGTATTTTTCCAGCTAAGTTGGTGCAGTGTCCCTGTGAGCTGTCTCAAATTCCTCCCTGGAAGACTGAGCGGATTCACAGTTTTGGACTCCTCTTCAGTGCCACAACCTGGCTTCCAGCTCCAGCATTTTCTTGCTGCTCTCTCATGATGCCAGGGAGGCTTGGGGCTGTACAAGGCCACAACATGGCTATCTTAGTGGGATCTATCTCACCCCAAATATGCAGAGCCAAACAGAAAGTTGTGATGGCGTGGCTCTGAGCCAGAGAAAATCCTCTAACTAGCATGTGCTTTGCAGTGAGAATGGTGAAGTCTTGTCCAGTGGTCAAGTGGTAAACAAGGAAAAAACAAGGCCCAAGTGTCTTTCTTTAAGTAAAAGCAGCACATAGACTGGGAACTTGTTTAGAAGAGTGAAAAGACTTTAACTCTACCTACTTCAGGATTCTCTGTCAGGTTCTTACTTTGACTGTGAAACAGTTTATATGTTCTTTTGTTCATCACTAAGTGGCAATGGAAGGAGGAAAGCACGTTTCAAGTCCTCCTCATCATTACAGTTGACATGAGAAGTTCGGTTTTTTAATGACTCTCTAAAACTTTAGACTAGCAGATCTCAGGCTACTGAAGAATGTTGTTACTCTTTAGCTTTAAACTTAAGGACAATCAGTGGTTTATGCCCCAAAACTTAGGAGCAGTTTGTTTAGATAGAATATTCTTTGCCACTCCCTAATAGAAAGAGAATGTTAGAAACAAGCCGTGTTCCTGCATGAGGAAAATATCTATTTGATGTAAATACCTTATCAATGTAGGTCTGTCAACCCAAGTTTTGGGAAAAATTAATACTTTCTTCCTCCTCCCCTCTAGGCAATGGTAAATCATTAAAAGAGCCTTTTGTTTATTTACAGTGGGGTTGACCCCGATGGGAGCATGGATGTCATGAATGATAGATTTATTGACAGATAATCCTTTGTTTGGGGCTCTATCATGAAAAATAGTTTCACTTCCCAAGTATCACCTTCAGAAATTATTTAGTGCCTTTTCTCTTTAAATTATGAATTTTCTGCAGCAGGGAAATTTCTTCACAGAAGCTGTCTGTAGGAACGGGAAACTTTCTCATATATCAGTAGCATTAACTCAGCAAGTAACCTCCCTAGGGTACATCTGCATGGCCCAGTGCTGTACAGAAGAGAATACCCATGCTGGCTCAGAACGAGCTTCAGTAATGTAAAATTGTGAGCTAGTTTCTCTTCCCTTTTAAGTATGTATGTACCCTATGTAGCTCAGATAAATACAGTATGGAGCTGGTGGCAAACCAGATGCCTCCCGTACCTAGGCTGCAGTCTGGCTTCCATGCTACAGCTTAGCAATGAGTTAAATCAGGTAGGAAAAAAGATATATATACATATGTATATATAGTGTGTCTTAGTCTTTTAGGAGACTCAGAAAATGTGAGCTTAATAAAGAAAAAAATGAATGCTAATATTGAAGTGGGAAGAACTTGTCCTATTCGTCTGTTGTGGTCTCCGTAGAGTTAGTAGTACATGTCCAATTCAGAGTAGCTTAGCTTGTCACAATTACAAGACTCTGAAGAAAAGCTTTACATTGATGCTTCATGAGTCACTAAAACCTGTTGCTAATTGCCTCAGTCTGGAGGCCTCACAGGGAAATCAAAACAAAGATCCTGCAGGTGTTTTAATCGGTGTTCACAGAGGAGCCCTGTCGTGCTTCATGGATTAGACTCAAGCTGTTCTCAGCACGGAGATGGGAGGTGGCAGTGCTGTTGCTGTCTATGCTCTGTGGGTGCTGCAGGCTCTCAAGGAGCCCCGGCAGGACTAGGGTTTCGAAGCAGCTGCTGCCATGCGGCCAAGCAGGGAAAAGGGGTTCCCCTCCTCCAACAGCTCATGCTCGGAGGGCCTGGCAGTGTGCAGCAGGTGAACAAGCAGGTGACACAATGTGGGGAAAAGTGCAGAACAGCAGGTAACGTAGCTTAGACAGTTGCAAATGCAATGGAGTAGTTAATTCTGCATCAGTTAGCACCGTAACTTGTACCTGATGGCAGTGCTTTCTAGACACTGTTGGCAGTGAATGTAGGTTACTTGAGAAGATAAGGAAGTTATCTCTGCCAAAACACTGTTTTCTTTGGGGGTTGTTTTATGTCCTATAAAATGTAGTTGATCCATTCTGAACAGCTCAGAGCAGTTTATTACACACTACAAAGCAAAAGCAATGCTTAGGAACGCTGTATGCATATTGGATGTATGCTCATGATAATAGTGGCATATAAAGGTAAGCCTTGAATGCCTGCTATTAGATATTACATTATTTTTGTTACAGTACATTATCTCAATACATTTGTGTTAGAATTTTTTTATCTGTCAGAAGAAAGAGGCAAGCTATTCTGCTAGAATTAGCTAGAAAATAGGTAATATTAATTATTGTGAAAGGTAATGTTATTTGCTCCATGTTGTGGATAAAGACAGTTTAATAGGTAAAGAAAAAGCCGCGCATGCAAGCAAAACAAAACAAAATGAGGAGTTAATTCATTACTTCCAATCAGTAGGCAGGCGTTCAGCCATCTCCGGGAAAGCAGGGCTCCATCACACATAATGGTTACTTGGGAAGACAAATGCCATAACTCCAGACATGCCCCCTTCCTCTTCCTTCCCCCAGCTTTGTATGCTGAGCATGATGTCGTGTGGCATGGAATATCCTTTTGGTCAGTCGGGGTCAGCTCTCCTGGCTGTGTCCCCTCCCACCCTTTTGTGCACCCCCAGTCCACTCACTGGTGGGGTGGTGTGAGAAGCAGAAAAGACCGTGACTCCGTGCAAGCACTACTGCTCAGCAATCACTAAAACGTCCTAGTATTATCAACACTGTTTTCAGCACAAATCCAAAACATAGTCCCATACTAGCTACTGTGGAGAAAATTGACTCTGCTCCAGCCAAAACCAGCGCAATCTCTTTTGTTTCTTGCAGTACAGATTGCTCGTGTCCAAATGATTATAGATTGATTCAGTTGTGCATGAATAGTGCTAAGTGCTGTTAAAATAAAATCATGTTATTTGGCATTAACACACCATTGTGCATATCCAAAGCATTTAAAAGTATAAAAGTTTAGATTATGATCCACTGCATGTAGTATCAGTCCCACATCAGCCACGAGTCACTGGTCAGCGAAGAAGAAAACGCAGCACAAACATTTCCCTCCCTGTGTTAAAATTCTTGTTTGCCACATAAGTGGAATAATTTTCATCAAATGACATTTCTAGGTCTCTAGGGTTGTATGTGCTTGGAATATCACAAGGCTGACTTTTGTATCAAGAGTCAAGCCTGTTCTCAGAAAACGTAAGTGTGGTTCTTATTTAACGTAAAATCAAAGCAGAAATGGGTCAGACTCTTCCCATTTAAAGTTGATTGGAAATGTGTGCCTGAATGTCTTCTGTCCTTTGAAAATCCAATCTAGACACTTTATTTTAGGAATTATAATCAGCTGTGGTGGGTTGACTCTGGCTGGATGCCAGGTGCCTAGCAAAGCCACTCTATCACTCCTCTTCCTCAGCTGGACAGGGGAGAGAAAATACAACAAAAGGCTCCTGGGTCGAGGTCAGGACAGGGAGACATCACTGAGCAATTACAGTCATGGGCAAAACAGACTCGACTTGGGGAAATTAATTTAATTTGTTAGCAAGCAAATCAGAGTAGGATGATAAGAAAGAAGACTAAATCTTAAACCCACCTTCCTCCCACCCTTCTCTTCTTCTTGTGCTTAACTTTACTCCTGATTTTCTCCACCTCCTCCCTCTGAGAGGCACAGGGCCACTGGGAGTGGGGGCTGCAGTCAGTTTATCACACATTGTCTTTGGCACTCCTTCCTCCTCAGGGGAGGACTCCTCACACTCTGCCCCTGCTCCAGCGTAGGGTCCCTCCCGCAGGAGTCAGCCCTCCATGGACTTCTCCAACATGAGTCCTTCTCGCGGGCTACAGTTGTTAATGAACTACTCCAGCTTAGGTCACTTCCCTGGGGTGCAGTCCTTCAGGAACAGACTGTTCCAGCTTGGGTCCCCTACAGGATCACAAGTCCTGCCAGCAAACCTGCTCCAGCATGGGCTTCTCGCTCTTCATGAGTCCACAGGTCCTTCCAGGCTCCAGTGTGGGCTCTCCATGGGGTCACAGCCTCCTTTGGACGCACCCACCTACGCTGGTGTGGGGTTCTCCACAGGCTGCGGGTGGATATGTGCTCCAGCATGGACCTCCATGGGCTGCAGGGGGACAGCGTACCTCACCATGGTCATCTTCACGGGCTGCAGGGGAAATCTCTGCTCTGGTGCCTGGATCACCTCCTGCCCTTGCTTCTTCACTGACCTTGCTGTCTGCACAGTTGTTTCTCTCACGTTTTCTCACTCCTCTCTCTGGCTACAGTTGCCATTCTGCAGATTTTTTTTTCCACTTCTTAAACATGTTATCACAGGTGAGCTACCACTGTCACAATGGGCTCAGCCTTGGCCAGCAGCAGGTCCATCCTGGAGCTGGCTCCATCGGACATAGAGGAAGCTTTTAACAGCTTCTCACAGAAAACACTCCTGTTGCCCTGCCACTACCAAAACCTGTCCACGCAAACTTGCGCAGTTGGCGCCATGAAGCTTTGGACATGTCCTTTTCTGTAGGGCTATTTTACACACTGTTCTACCGCAACCTGACTTTATGGTGATAAGCTACTTCAGTGAAGTCCTCTATAGGTTAATATTATCTCAATTTCCCTTTCCTGCAACAGGAGTGTAAAGCTGATGCTTGCTAATTTAGTTTTCTAATGGCAATTTTAGACCTCCCAAGAATATGACTTCAGGCTAGAGGGCACAGCATGAATAGTGGGGTCTGCCTTAGCTGTTAGGCTACCATGAGTGACTCATTTTTCTGTACCTCAGCTTCTGTACCTGGCTGTGTTTCAAAAAGAGAGCAATGATTTTGGCCTTCTCTGTGAAGTGCTTTGGGAGTGGTCTGTTGGTTAACATTTTAATTTTGGCTTGTTGCCTCAGAAATCTAATTTCTGTAACAAAAGCTATGCGACCTTAGTGCTTTTGAGGCTAGAGAAAAAACTATTGGAGTAGTCACTTTTTTTTCTTGAAAGCTGAGATTTTATAAGAAGAAAATAATAAATTAAAAAGCTACCTCAAAACTGTGAACTCATCTCCTTGTGTTTCTGGCTAGCTTTATATCTGCTAACATTGGGTAACTTCCCCTCACAAAAATGCCCCTGACCCACGCAACTGCTTCAGGTTTGCTTTTGTGTTGATATATTTAGGACAGGATAATTTATAATGCATTGATAGGCTCATACTAGCAGAATATATACAAAGAAAATGGTGAAGATTACCAATGCCAAATTAATGAATTGCATTACCAATGCCTTGTGGAAACAGCCATGAATCACATTATGAGATAAAGAATGAATTTTTCCCCTCTGCTGTTGAAATAAAAAGCAATATATGGTCTGAAGTCTAGCTTTGATATTGCCCTCTACTATTCTCCCTCTCAAAGCTTTCTTATAACCAATAAAATTCACAGGTTTGCCATATCTTATTCAGCGAGAAGGCAACTTAAAAAACTAATATGCTGCATTGGCACCAAGTGAAAGAAATTGATTTAGAAGATGACAGCAGAGGGGCCATGCTGAAATGTGTATAGCCAGGCAGTGTCACACTTCCTTGGAAAGCATTCAAATTGATTTCTCATGGATATGGATTCCTGAGGAGCTGTACCAGACAAAAAAATCTTCCTTCAGGAAGCCCTGATCTGTCCTGTGGGCTTCCAGCAGTGCACTACCACACTGCTACCCCAGAAGGATTTACTGGATTAAATGTACTTTGACATTGCTCTGGTGTGTTAGTGCAGATGAGGCTGAAACCCAGCACACCCAGTGCTGATCTCAGCTTAACTCCCGGTTTGTCACTTGGTCGGGGGCGAGACATGTCCTTTTTAATGCACTCCTGCAGAATGGGACAACTGAATACTTTTGCTCGGGGATGTGAAAAAGAAGTGACTGAGGAAGAGAGGATAAAACGGCTAGCTGTTTGCTGCTGCTACAATTATTATACTTTAGTTCAAAACATATCTGATTTAGAAGTTGGTATTTAAGACCCAAATAGATCAGATACACTTTTTTCTCCTGTGCTGTATCATTGGCCATTCCCAGCTTCAGGCTTATAGAGGAAGGACCCAATTTCTGAGGGAAGTTGGGGGATTTGTGGATTGCAGTATGAAGCAGACCACCACTTTTTACTTTTCAACGTTAGTGTTACCAGCCACAAGAAGTCCTTCTTATCGTATTAAGGATTGCTGGGTTTGGACTTGTACAGTGGCCAGTTGTCCAGAGAGCCAGGACATTCTCACAGGAAGTAATAAGTTTTGGTAAAGTCACAACATTGTGACAAAGCCGGTTGGTTTAAAGAGTACCGCTGAGGCTTCAGACAGATAGGCGATACCGAGAGAAATGCAGATTATATCCATAAAGAAGAGCAGAGAGATTAGACTGTTTAGAAACTTGCCTTTAAAGAAACTGTGGCTGCAGGTTTCATATTCCTAGGGAATGAGATTGCATGCACACCGCAATACAAAGAAGGAATAATAATGTAAAATGGAAATAGAGCGGATGAGCATGAAGTTTTTCTGGTTGCTGCTCTTCCCTTCCTCCCCTGAATCAGAGCCTGTCTACAGAAGAAAATGTTAGAAGCATTTGCTGTAATTTTCCCTGGCAGCCAGAGTTTAGTAAGTTGCTAACTTAGAGGTTGTAAGTCTTTTGCAGCTTCTTAAGAAAGATCATAATCATTCTTCATGTGGATGAAATCCTGTATAGCAGTTCACTGCTGCAGAACTCACTGCTGCTTTGGAGTTTATTATTTGGGGGACTAATTTTCTGTTCAGCTTAATGGTTTTATCTGTGTGTTATTTTGGTGTTTTTTTGTTGTCTGTTTTGTTGTTGTTTTTTTTTTTTACTACTGCACAATGCACTTGAAAGTACTTGCTATATCTTCAAAGTAAACTGCTCAACTCAGGCGCCTGTGTACCATGCATTTGGATAAGTAGTTGCCTTCCTTCTTCCCCCTTGTTCTTAGGGAGACAACCCTTTGCTGTTCCACTAATTGAATTATAACCCTTTCTCTTTCCCATAAAAGTCTCCTACATTTATTGTATAAACCAAGAGCTGGGCTGGTGTATTAGAAGCTGGGTCTTGATTGCCAACCTTCCTCTAGCCTACCTGGTAGGGAATGGCAGCAGGCTGTACAGGGTCATCTGTGTAAAGTGTGACAGGGATGCAGTTTTCTTTATGCCTGGGCTTGATGACCTTGATTTCTAAACAGCCCAGGTTTCCTGGATGCTGTTGAGAGCTACTTGCACCCTTTCAGATTGATCCCCACATGTGCAGCAAGAAGTTGTCTACAGTGGACAGTTTTTCTCAGAAAGTGGAAGCTTATGGACATCTCGTGTGAATCGTGATATAAAGCTTCACAGGGGATTGTGTAGACTCTGCTGCTATGATGGGAGTCAGGAGGGTAATGACATAAGCGTGACCAAAGATGAGTGCATTCACTCCTGTCCTGCCACAGTAACCCAGCCAATTCTGTAAATGCTTTAGTCTGTTCAGGACAGATCCATCTTCACTGGATTCCCTAGAAATCTGCTCTGAGGTGGATCCCACTCCTGAGCAATTCCTGTGTGCCTGAAGGTCAGTTGGTATTGAACCAAAACGGAGTTACTCCAGGACAATCATCAAGCATTCATTTCTTACAAAGTATTTCTGTGTCCTCTGTAAGCACATTTTGTAGGTGGCTCACGTGTGAGCGCATTTGGAGCATCTGAAGGCACTGCATTAGTTTATTCAGTTACTATAAGAGAAATAAAGCTCTTAATAGGGTCTGCTGAAAAAGTGGGTTGAGCTGTTGTGGAAAAAAATACGAGCATCATGAAAAAAAGACTTCATATTTTGTCGTTCTTTTTCCCTGTTTCATGGAGGGAATGAGTTGAAAACTTGTTTTAGAATTAAATAGAAATGCAACGTTTTCATTTAGATGCTTTTTGAAGGGAGCTGAAATGTTTTGGGTTTTTCCCCTGAGACTGTAGTTCCTTGTGTCTAATTTTTATCTCTTACCTCAATCTACATTTGTAATGATAAAAAGGAGAGGGAAGGGAAAGAAAAAAAAATTCAAAAACTGAAAATCTAAGCCATCGTCTCTGACTTATATCAGCATAGAATTCCTTTTCATTTGAAACATTTTGCTAAAATTACACAAATCCTTGAGCCACGATAAAGTAGTTCTAAATGAAAATATCTCCACTGCAAAACTTGCTTTGGTTCTCAGAAGGTTTTACCTGCAAATCACTCTAGCCTACTCTACCTAGTGGGGAAGCGAATGAGGCAGAAGTGTATCAGCTGGCTATGTTTGAAATAAGGTAGTATTGCTTACACTGCCGAATATTTTATAACAAAAAACTCTGATCCTGTATAAGCAAATGGAACAGTGTGTGAAGAGTATGGATAATTAATGCTAGTTTTTGGTCTGGTAATCATGGGAGTGTAGTGTCAGTGTGTCAATTTTTCCCTGAGGGAGTATGTAGGTATTACTGGGTTTGGTAGCATTTTCTTTCCCAAGTGTTACAGGGGAAAGGTCCGCATATTTTCAGGTATCTGGCAGTCAAATACTGAGAAGTTAATATCTCTATAGGTACGCTATTGACAGGTCACAACCAAGTGTCTGGAGAAGGATTTTGTTCTGTGTCTGTACGTTACCTGCATCATTGGATCCCAGCTGGGCTCTCCTGTGCAACAAACGCTGTAATTGCTTCAGGACTTGAAAGGCAGTAACAGCTCTAAGCCCTGATAGAGACAATCCACTGTCAAGACTAAGATGTGAATTAATTTTAATGAACCTTGGAAAATGCAGCATATGTGAAAGTGGTGTTTTGAAACGCAGTATTTTGCAAAGTAAAGAGTAGAAGCAGGTACTTCAGAAAGCCATCTATATTTAGTAAAAGAGGTTTTCTTGTATGTCTCTATTGATGAAAAAGAAATAAACCTCCAAACCAGACTTTTTATTTTGTTGACTTCTGCTCAGCAATTCTGCTTGCACCTTGCAGTATCGTTACTTGAAACAAGAATTGTATTTTGGGAACATAATTCACCATTGGCCAGCCTGACTTGATGTGCTCACCACACAGCGGTCTTTTCCATGGGTGGGCTTTGCGGAGGTGAATGACTTAAGTGCTCGAGCATAACAATAGTGAACCAAAAGTTATCTAAATATCTGAGGTGTCAAATATAGTCATTCACTGACAATTCTTGTCCTAGCAGGTGGCTGAGGTAGAAAAGGCAGTCCTGGCAAAACATGGGGTAGGATCCACCAGTTGGCTTCTACCCCTTTCCTCTAAATCATCTTGGGCCGTTTGAACATGCCCCCACTACATGTGAAGATCTGGCTGATTAGGCCTGTTCACTTATTTCTCTTGACTAAAGGGCACAATGGCAGCCATTTTAGACTCTGCACTGCTCATGAAACTCAGGTTTTATGAGTATCACGCCGAAAGCTGAGCGGTGGCTCCTGCCCTCCAGTGAAGAATACCAATATGTCCTCAGCATCCCCTTGTAATTGTGCTGCAGCAGAGCTGCTATGGGCTATCGATACCATTCGGGGTGCTCAGATCAGCTTCCCTTGGCTCCAGTGCTGTATGATATGACACTAGAGATGAATGAATTGTATATTTTATTCAACAAAGACTAAAATAAATTAGTTAGTAATGTACTGCCTGGCCTGAACACCCGGTAAGTACTAGTAGTTTTCATTATCCCTCAAGAAATCATTTACTGTTTTATGCAATGCAGTAATGTATTATTCATAGACAATTTCATTGGTAACATTATTGCAGATTCTCAATGTAACAAGAATGTGCATAAAGCCATGAAATCCTTAGGAAGAGAAAGACAGGTGATCTTCCATAAAAATGAGAATATTCGTGCACACTCATACACACAGAGGACTACAGGTCTTTGTGGAATTAGGCAAATGTCTTTTAATCGTGGCAGTGAGCCTTATTCTTGAAACATGTCTGCTACTACTCCACTAATCCCTCTTAGTTTATTAATGATAAACTTTAAATATTGGGCTGAAATGTTGTCCTCTGCCTGAAGCTGCATATTTCAGTCTCATTGTTAGCAGTTCTCCTGTGTTTATTACATGGATGGGTATCTGCATTTCCAGGCAATTTATTCAGCAGGCTTGGTACTTAAGAGTATGAACCTGGAGAAAACCCATCTGTACAAAATTGTGTACCCCACACTGTCATTTAAGGCAAAACACTCGATTTCATAGTGTCTCTTTGGCAAAGTAAAGTAATAGTGGTAACGAGACACTTGTTCAGCCTCTCCTTGGTGTGAAAAGGTGTAACACTGGTGGCATCAAGGAGGTTCTCTTATCATTTCAGACTATGTCATCAGCACTACCTCTGCCTTTTCTGCTCTATGAGTCTCTGGTTTTCCAACCCAAATGCTACATTCAAGGCAACTTCTTGCATTGCCACAGCAGGTTTTTGTCAGCAGCATGCTGCTTTCTAACCCGTGCATCCCCAGGCACTGAGAAATCGAGGAATGAGCCTTTACTCCAGTGAGAGCAGATGGCATTGCTACTTTACACTTCCACCCTGAAGCATTACCCAGCTGGCTGGGGCCTGGCTACAAGGAGAGAACTGAGCTCTGCCTCACCCACTGCTGCTGCACAGGCTCCACCTCAAAGCTTAGCACATGGCCTCACCTGCCTTATGGGACCTTGGTGCTGTGGCTGCATGACCAGGATGCTCTAGAGCTACCGCCATGCCCAGTATCAGACCAGTATCTCTCTAAAGGCAGTGGAGTTTGGATTTCACAACAGAAGCAGAGATCAAAAACCAGCCAGACTGGGTGCTTGTGGCATGGACTTATGAACAGACACCTTGTGATACTTGCACTGAGTGCAGTGTAAAAGCATGTTATGTTATTTCTTTCGTTTTTGCACTATGTCTTATGGTTGTCCTTGAAACTTTGCAGGCAGTGTTGTTATCTAAGTGAGACATATTGCAGTTAGAGCTTGATACGCTGGGTTGGCCACTTTAGAAATCCTTTACCACTTCATAATTTAAATGCATGGCTGTCCCTTTTTAACTGAAAAGTTGTAAGGAGTGGAAGATTTGTGTATTTCCACTATTTGAAGGCTGCTTTGACTTTTGGTTACTGAAGAAACTGCTTTAAAATAGAATCAGATTCCAGTAACCTCAAAGTCTCTGCTCAGTTAGGGTTTGTGCTTCCTTCGGGATGGGAACTGTTTCAATGTGAAACGATTTCAAAGCATTTTAGTCTCATCTGGGGTTTGGCATATGTAAAGAGTGATGATGGGGCTTGAAAGTTCAGCCGGCACTGAAACTTCTAGCCCAGTTCCATGTTTCTTAAGTATCCAGAGCTGGACCTGATGCCAATGTTGCTGGCTTATGACTTTTGAATACATGCACTGCCATGTTACCCCGTATCCTGATTCTTATCCTCAATTTCTTGTCTATTCCTTTGCCCGTTCATACAAGTGGAGTACACACCAGTGATGTCATGGTTTATTGAGTGGTAGTTAGCTTTGGTAGACTGGACACTCTTCATATTAAGGCAGCTATAAAGCTGGGAAGGCTGTCTGCTTTGTACAGTAAATGATAAAATCTTTTATGAAGAAGGCAAAGGAGGTGATGGGTCTATGACTCTGCAATTCTCATCCATCGCGTGCTCAAGGTGTTGAGAAAAAGAATGAAGTGATCCCTTAGAAACCCGTGTTGAAACTGGGATGCCTCGTAACTCTCCTTTCAGACAGCTGTGCTGTTCCCAAAGACCCATTGCATTAGTGCATAAGGACTTCCATCCTTAATTTAGAGCTGAGCCAGTTGAGTGTGGGTTGTTGATCTGGTGAAGCCCTTAGAAATATTAGCTTGATTCTGGTATGTCACAGGCAAGTCATGGGATGTCCGGGAATGCGGCATCTGTCTGGGCTGTTGATCTGATGACTCTTGAGACTGGGAGTGAATAACCACCTAACTCGACTGAACTCCACTGACAGTAGGGCCTCTCTTCTCACAAGCTGTGAAAACTGCAGAGCGAATAGATTCTGTAGTGTAATCTCTGGGGCTGGAGGACACAATTAAACCCAGTTCTGTAGTGGAAACATTTCCTTTTCATAGCAATTATCAGAAGGTTGCACAGTAGACACCTCTTGCCTCCGTTGCAATTTTTAACACTGGGTAGTGTAGGAAGGTACTTTGTACTAATGGTAGTCAAGGCATTGGGCTGAGGACATAGAGTGGAGGGACAAGACTCTTCTATTTCAGCAGCTCAGACTTCTGCCAGGCAGAAGCAGCTTCAGATCATGCAAGCTGCAAAAGTGCCCTTGACCTACAGTTCTCTCTCAAATCAGGAAAAGACAAAGCTTATCTAGAGTGGTGGTTACAGGAAAAATAGCTAAAAAAAAACCCAAAACATTTTCTCCTGGAGGCACATCCTTATAGAATTTTTATGTGGAGCATGAGTACGTTAGTACAGAGGAAGAACTCGCTTCAATAGCAGGTTCTGCTGCGCAGCAAAAGGCCACGGCTGCATAGGCGTAAGCCTCCAGCCCAGAAGGGGACTTGCACATCAGCTTTGGAGGCTAATAAGGGCATGACCTTCTCGCCTAATGAAAGAAAGATTTCCCAGGGGATGCTGTTCCCTGCTGGCTGTTTCACATTTCTCCAGTCACAGGCCACAGTTCTGGCCCTCCTTTGCAATCAGCAGCACTTGTCACCCCACCACCAGCTGTGAGAGGGAGCAGGTCTGGCTGGATGTGGAGCTCTGGATGAATGATTAGGAAAGATTTTGCAGGCAAAAAGGTAAAGAAAAAAATCAGTTAATGAGTTACAGGACGTGAGGGAGATTAGCAAAGAGAATTCTTGAAGATGTCTGGGAGGGGGGATGTGGGTGATGAACCCTGTAATGCTGAAAGCTTTTTACATCTCCCAGAGTTTACACCATCTGGAGCAAAGCAAGTAGGCTTTAGGACATCTGGCAGTTTTTTCAGTCCTGGTAAAATGTAATTATTATTGCATTAAATGAGTTTTGAAGCTTCAAGGGCTGAACTGGACCATAGGATGAAGTAAGCTGGAGAAACCTTGGTGAAACCGATGTGTTCGTTTTGTCGTCATCACAATACAAATACTTCCTGAAAGTGAATTGATTTATGTGTTGCTATTTTGGAAGGAGTAGGGGAGGAAAAGCTTGAACAAAGTCAAAATATCCAATTTTAACTCTGGGAAGTCTCCTTTTTTTTTTCACTTGCATTATCTTGAAGTTATAACCAATGTATTAATACAGTCTGAATTATTTCATAGCACAAAGTTAGATCAGGCAAGAGCAAATCTTTTTCTCTGAGAAGTTCATGTTTAATTTCACTTCTTAATGAATTCAGAATTGGAAGTCTCAAAGCTGTTGATGAAATCAAATGTTCATCATTTTTTGGACAGTTCTCTTCAGGTGCTCTGCTTTTGGCTGTGGTAGAGTCGCTCTGTAACACAGACTGCAGTGTCTTCCTCCTACCATGAATCTTTTCTGATTGGGGTGAAATCCCTTCAGAAAAGATCTGCCTTTTCCTCTGTGAACTGTGAAGCAGAAACAAGTAGTAATCATCATCAAGTTTTATAGGGTCTACTATTGTACCAAGTCAGGCCATATATCTTGTAGCAGGCATTAACAACAACTGTATATAGAATAAGTTTGAGACATTTGAGTTGTAACAACCTCAAACTCTAGGGATTCAAGCCAACTTCATTAAAATGGTGGGACAAAATGTTAGCAAGTCATTTTAAATGGGGTTGGCATATATACACCTTTTGACTTGGATCGCTTACTGTTGTCCCAGTAGTTTTGTCTGGGTCTGCTGGTACACTGGAATGGAAGGAGGAAGTTGTATGGTTTCTTTAGACTCACACTGATGCTTCTGCTGTATCTTTGTAGTACTTGCTCCCTGTATATGTGTGTGTGTATACATAGGAAAAAGCTTGTATTTTCCCAAAGTATTGTGAAGCTTAAGGCCAGTTTTTGGGACCCAAGTCTTATAGGTACTTTACATCTTTGTTACTAAGGCAGATAGTGGGGCTTAAATAATTCTGCTGTCTGGACATGTATATTTGTCTGTTTGGTCTAACAGTTTTTGGAAGTGCTGGCCAATTTAAATTATATTTGGAAGAGAAGCAGAGGCGACAAAAGGACTGCACTCGTGCAAGTTTGTAAGTATTAGTGGCTCATGGAGGAGCCACAGTCAAGAAAACCTAAACCTTTATTAGACACCAGGAAAGCATGCAGAAGAAAGACTTGTGAACCTGGTTTACTAGTTCCTATGGCTTGTTCAAATTATTTGTTTAAACTTTAAATATACCTAATTAATATAGAGTGCAGTGAGTCTACGCACATTTGTCTGTTATACACGTGCATATTGTTCACTGAAATCCTTCCAGAAATTAATTGAGCTCCCCCTGTTAAAAGAATAACCTCAGCTCCATCTGGTGGCACTGTGGATTAATAAGACAAAACTACTGAAATGTATATTGTCTGTGATTTTCCTTTTTGTCTAGTTAGAGTATCTTTTTTCTCTGCTTATATTAGGAAGTCACCGGGCATAGATTTTCGTTATGCAAGTTGTTTTGTAGTCGGAAATTATTTTTATTCCAAGCAGAATAACAAAAATAATTCTGAAATGAATTTTTCATTGAAAATTAATATTAGATCTGGCAGAGTTTTTGTTTTGGTTTTGATGACATGTTTTTAAAAAGAAAAAAAATTAGGGCAATACTCAAAAAATGAAACTGTTCTGTTCAGACTGTGCAGGCCTGGCTTCACGTTTTCAGCAAAATGAGTGATGCAAATGGATGAAACATCTTTTTGGTGAAAAACAAAATGGCTTGAAGCAGTGGGTTGTGGCAGTGAGCTGTGCTGCCTCTGTCGGCTTTGCACGAATATGAGGGCCTGGACATAGGGCAGTGAGAATTACTATGGCCCTGGGTAAGGTCAGCTGCGAATTAGATTCTTTGCTGTTTTCATATTGTGAAATGATACAACAGCACTACTGAAACTCTGGGCTAGGTCATACCATTTAAATACATTCTAAATGGAAATGTTTTGTTTTGAAAATGTTAAAATTAAACAACTTGATTTCCCTCTGCCTGCCCCTGCCTTCTGAACCTGACTTTAACTCTATGACAGTTTGGATAGCCTCACAAACATGTCTTTGGTGAATTTTGTTAATGTGGCTGACACATAATTCTTCAACCCCATTTGACAATTAGCAGAATTGGTGGCTCTTTATTCAGCTTGCAGATCTTGTTTTGTGTATTGCATGAGGCCGTGAACTTGGAAAACCACTACACTTAAGGTGCTGATCGAAGTAGGAAATTGTGACCTAGTCTGATGAGGGGACAGCTAAATCCAGTTTCTTCAGCAGATACCTGCTAAGAGAAGAAACAAAGCCCAAGGTCATGGTATGGAAGTGGTAATCCGACATGAATTCACTTACTCCTTGTACCTACATAGTCCTTTGGGCCATGCTTTATAGCAACATCCCCAGTGCTGTTAGTGCTACAAGCAGCGAGCCAACCTGAACTTATGTAGAGGAAGAATGGGGAAGACTAGGTCAAGGCATTGCAAAGCGCAGCATATACATCCAGGTAGAATGAACTTCTGAGTTAAGAGTCCATGCAAAACAAGGAAACCTTGCGGGCAATTTTAGTTCTTAATTTGTTCAAGTGCACTATATCTCTTTGCAGAAGTTTACTTATGTTGCACTTACACATCGTTAGCCATTTGGGAGTGGAGCAGTTGCATATTCTCTCCTTTTTATACTTTGCACGTTCCTATTTCTAGTATGGTAAAGAGTTTTATGTAGCCACAAAGAGTTTTATATGTCTTGGTGACATTTAGCCTACATACTCTCCTCTGCTTCTCTGTTTCCTAAAGAAGAAGCTGCAGGCTGCATATTTGCATACATTAATGCTTTGTCACTTCGAACTAGAGGCAGAAGACTATTCCAGGCAGAAGTACCATCTTCTTCCTGTCAGAAGGCTTAATACAGGAGAATATAAAAACCCTTAGCATTTAGAATATTTTAACCAATTCTTTGCACAGGGTGTTTTCCTGCCTGAGCAGTTTACAATAATGCTTAAGATCTCAAATGAGAGCAGTTTCTTAATGTCTGAAGTACTGAGTTCATTAATAATTACAGACAGCCTTTCTCCCTAAGCTGTGTACGCTTATGATAGAGGCCAGGAAATGACCACCCTTGCCTCCAGGAATCGGTGCAAAAATCCCCAGACGTGCCCAAGGTTCCACAGTGTGATTCTATTAGAAGGGAGATGTAATCTCTGCTGGCAAAAATAAGACCAGACACATGAAATGTAATAAATTGCATAAGACTGAGGCTAACTAAAACAAATGTGTAGTCTACTGCGAAGCAATTCACTTTGGAAAAGAAGGAAGTGGCACCAAAAAGTTTACAAGGCCTTTCCTGTTGCTTGGCAGTTGTAAATGGTGTGCACCAGAGAAGGAAGATGTGTAAAAGGGTTAAGCAAAGCCCATGTGACAAAACCGTTCCCCTGTTTCTGCGGCTTACACCCTTAAAGTGGATGCTGAATGCATGTTTGAATGGTGACATCTGTAAGACAGTATTTTCCCAAGAACAAGCAAACAAAATCATGCTGGGGAGCAGAGCAGTTCAGTGTTTTCTATTCCACTCATGAAATGCAGGTGAACTTTCTGTGGCATTTGTTAAAAAAAAACAAAACAAAAAAGACACAAGAGAGCAATCATACTTGTGAGTGTCTGTGTTTGCATTCAGGTGCAGCGGGGCATTACAGCATAACAAGGCCAGGTATTGATCTCAGGAGCAGACACTCCTCGGGAAAGGCTGGAAGGATCCACAAAGAAGCATCACAGCCCCTGGGGATTCCCTGGCTCTTCCCCACTGCTTTTGAAATGAGCAATCCCACTTCTGCTTCATTGCATAGGGGTACAACCCCTACATGTGCATATGCACACCTCTTAAATGGGCCATTAAGGAGACAGGCTTTCTATGTACAGAGGAAGGATTTGCTGAGGGACCATCCCGTGCCACCTCGAAAAAGGCACTGACTTACAAGCTTGCCATCATATTTCCCCATATAGGCCCTGAAATGTCAATCACTGAGTATACAGTAGATCTAAAATATTTGTTTTAGAAGGAAAAGTGGTCTTGCCCTGCTGATCTGTGAGGAGCATGGAAAGGAGGATGACTTGACAGGTAGATAAACACGTACCATACACCTCTTTCATCCCCTTTACAGCTAATCAGACACATTTCAATGGTAGGGAAGCTTCTTTATTCTTGGGTGGTTTTTTTGCTGTTTTGCTTGTGCAAGCAGAGAAACGGGCATTAAAGGCCAGAACTGCATGTTCATAACACCACTGCATGACCATAGCATCACCAAGATTTTTGTGGATATTGCAGTATTATGTAGCACTCCTGTACAGAGAATTATTAGCTACAGATCATGGGAGAGGTGACAGTGGAAGAAGTATTCACTTTGTTGTGTAGTAGTTAGCTAAAACCTGAGCTTTTTATCTTATTTTAACCTAAAAGGGCAAAATCAATCATAAAATGAATATATATTCCCAAATTGGAGTGTTTCTTAATTGGAAACTTCCACGGCTGTAACAGCTTTCAACACACTTGATGCAATTTGGACATGCTGCAGTTTGGTCCATGGGGTTTTGCAATTGTACGTGAGGCAACAATGATTTTAGACTTATTTTGCTTCTTTGCTGTTTTTTCTTACTCACCAGCAGATTCATGGCATTTGAATCTACAGATAGAAGATGAAGTGTTGTTCAATCTTGCCACAGTCATGGTACTGTCATTCCATCTGAGCTTCTCTCCTTTGATGTGAAGGGAGCCTTCAGAGACCAGGCTCCCGGCTTAAGCGTCTGAAGAATAACTGCTTAATGCAGGCTGTGTGAATACCGCCTTGCTTCCCCTTGTCATCTCTCGTAAGGCTCAATTAAAACTAAGTATTTACTGAATTACGGCATTTTTAGAGGAATCTTTAGCACGGATTCAGGGGGTTTCAGATTGGGAGTGTCTCTGAATACCTTAACAGAAATATATTGTGGTTTTACTTGGTTGTAGAGGAAGAAGAGAACAGTTGTAGAGGTAGTTTGGATATGTCTGTCTCACTGGTTGTCTGCTCTGCGAAGCTGCTTGAACTGCAACAGGTCTGAGCAAAGAAGGATGGCAGTGAGTGTAGTGAAAACACTGGGAGCTTTCATTAGGAATGGTTAATCTTTCCATCTGAGCTGTGCATCTTCAGCAGGTCCTGTTAGAAGCAAATGTCCAATGACTTGATTAAAATAAGGGGTCAAGTTACAGCAACAATATCTCTCTGCTTTGCAGGGAGCCTCACACAGGCACTTCACAGTCCATAGAAAAGTGATTTTTTAGGATCACATAAATACTGATTTGGGGACTAGCAGAAGGTAGAACATTTTTCACAATAGTGAAAAATTCACGTACTTTGCCTAGTATTTATTTAATTGAAATATGAGGCACACCAAGTTTATGATTTTACCTTGGCTTCTGAAAATTTTGAATGACCCTAAAGAAAGCTTTGGCCAGAGAAGATAGACCAGACAGTCAACTCATCTAAACCAAACGTTTGAATAACTTGTAATTGTACTGTGCTTGTTGAAAAGCTACATTTTTACCATCCTCCCCTAGAACAGGTTGTTATTCTTGGCATCAGCATTCATGTTATTGTCAATGGTTGATCACTTTGTCTGCATGTGGTAGCCCCACTCGTCTTCTCCTCTTCTATCACTTACACTGTTCTACTCAGAGATGCTTGGGAGGGGAAGACTCGGTGCCCAGTTGCAACAGCAGAGACTCCTCCTCAAAGAGCTCCTGATTAAGATCATGAGCCAAAGTGCTGCGTAATTTAAGGAAAGATATCCTGCTCAGAGGTGATATATTCAGTCACAGTTTAACTGAAATCAAACAGTACGCAAAAAGGAGAGAGAGACAGCAGATGAAAGGTTAAGCAGAGCACTTTGTATCAAATGTTCAGCTGAGGATTAACTATTGACTGTGAAACATAAGCCAAAAATCAAGTTTTATTGTGTGCCCTACAGTGATTTCTGTGTTCAAAATGAAATCTGAAAAGCAAGCACTTGTTTATCTCCATACGCTACTGCAGCATGTGTGACTAGAAAATAAAGAAGTCACAAAATATCATTAGTGTTTTCTTTTTGTTGATTACTGAGTTTCTTTAGCTGCAGGAAATACTGGAGAAAATTTATGTCCCCAACCTTTAGTTTAAAATTAATGTAATTGTTAAACTTTGGGATTATGAACAGCTGTTTGTTGAAGAGTAACAAGAAGACAACCTTTACAAAAAAAACCTAATAAATCTGCCTGCGTTGGGGAACTTTTGCACAATAAGAAGAGTTGATCAGTACAAGTAACAATCTACTTTAAAAGGGGAATGTAGATGACAGTAAATAAGAACAACTGTTAAAACTGACAATGCAAGGCACATAATGAAGCTGTTTCAAGATTTGCAGTAAATACAGCTTATTTTAGTAACAGGATGTTTGCAGGTTCCTCTCACTTTTTACTCTTGACTCCAGCCCAGTAATTCCACTGGCTTAGATGGCGTGGTAATATAGTCAAGCCTAATGAGAACTAGACTTCTCTTGTGTAACTAAATCATGCCCACTTCATCCCCCTAGTCCAGTATTGCTCGAAAATGTTTCCTTTTGAATTATGTCCTCTTCGTTCAGAAGAGTTAAATAACAGAGGCAGTGGCTTTACAAAAAAGACATGGGTTCATATCAGCTTTTGGTGGTTCTACCTCTTCTGTTCATAACTTTTTAAGCTGCCATTACAGTGCCATCTTCTCTCCAGTGGAGTGGTGCCTTGCTTTGCCCCATCCAGAGTGTCTTGCCCTTGCACGAGTTCTGTCTGTAGCCACTCAGGAGAAATTCTTTTTAAAACAAACAAAGAAACAAACATTTTTGAAAGGGTATTTCTGATTTATTGTATGATATTTCTGTTACTGAGGCACCTTTCATCTGATGATTAACATAAAATCATTTTGTAAGCCTTGGTTATTTAATTTTCTCAGTAGTCTAAGGGTATTTTGAGAAAAAGGTTTTGCATAGCTCAGAATGAAACTTACTACTTAACAGCACAGAGCAAGGTGGCACAACAAGTTAGGCCAGAGTTAAAAAGGTGAATGATGGTTGGCTAAAACTGTGGGAGGAAGCTGCTATGCAAAAATAACTGTAAGATTTGAGCGCTTCACAGGCGATCGAGACCTCCCTCTCTTTCACCTCTGTCTTATCTGTAAAGCTTTGGAGTAAATAAAGAATTCAGCACTGAGCAGATTCCAGAAAACCTTGTTGAGCTAGAAAGTGGAAGAGTGGTTGGAGAACATCAGTGTTGGGTCTGGGGCCATGGCTAGCTTATCAGAAACCAAGGGACTTGGGATGCTAGCTTTCTTATGGCCAGAAGATGAGCTGGATGAGCAGCACCTCAGCTACGATCTGTGGTCCTTGAAAGTCCTCCGTGTAGTGGTAACTGAGAACTGAGAAACCCAATAGTGCACAGGAGAGCTGCTGAGGATCTGGTAAGGTAAGCCAGCCAGGCAGGGAAAAAGCAAGTGTTCGTCTTGCATCAAAAGGGACACGGTCCAAGAAGCCTTTCAATTATGGCCATTGGGTGTTTGTAATGGAAACAGTTCTGCTGAAAAACAGCTCTCCAATGTTAACTATAAGCCCTCAAACATATTTGCACATGTTTTTTTTCACACTAAGGCATAATCAAAATAAAATCCTTGAAGTCATTCATGGTAGAAAAATTGAACGAGCACCCAGTCTCTGCAAGATTGAATGAGCAGATATGACCATGGGGCAAATACCCATCCAGTTAATTACCTTGTATGCCTGTTTTTCAGATATTTATAGCACCCACACCAGAGGTGATTTCTTAAAGAGCTCTGCACTCAAAGGGGCCAGATTTCTGAATGGCTTGGCACTTTTGAGGAACCATCTATTCCACTAGCATCATGAAGAGGTATGCACAGGGTGAGCTGGCAGAGCATGCTCTGACCTGCTACAGCATAGACATGTTACTCAGCCTTCAGTAACTAGCTGTAAGTCCTTAAACATGGTTCTGAAATGGAAAAGGATACACAGCCTGATAAAATAATGGCAAAATTTGTTTAACATACTTTGCAACAATTGTTATGTCACATAATTTTAGGTGAATCTCGTTCATTAGAGGCTGAGCCTGTACATTCAATGCTATAGAAGTCTGAAGGAATCATGAAGAATTTGTCTAATTGGCATCAGGCATGAAGGATGCTGAAGCATTGGGAAAGGCTAGATCTTCCGCACCAGTAATGATCTTATTGCCATAGTTACAGTTGTCTGATTCTCCTTTTCCTGCAAGTTGACATATCACATTAAGAATATTTTCAAAAACCTGAAAGTCTCACCTAGGATACATGCAGCTGAACAGCTTCTTTAGAAGCCAGCTCCGCCTACAGTCATTCCTTATCCTGCTTCATCTGTGGGTGAAGCTTTCACTGTTTGTGAAACCAAAACATCTACCCACTCCTTATTCCCAGGTACCACCACCCCTGAGACTTCTTGAACAAATATTCTGTGCAAGCTTGGGACAGGCTGAGCCCTACAGAGGTCTGTGGGTTAAAGCAGCAGTTTCTTACGTGCCTTCCTTCCTAGGGAAGGGAATAAATATAACACTTGGGAACCTGTTTGGATCAAGACCCTGGGTTACGTATGTATGGCTGGACAGAGATGCTGTTTGGGATCAGGGTGAGTTGCCATTGACTTGTCTTGACAAGGCTGAAATGCCTCTTCTCTCCATGAGATGATAGCAGTGATTCCAGCTGCCTCTGAAATATGCGCAAATAGAGCTATCTTTCATTCCCTGTCAGGAAGCTGCACTTTACCTGAACCGTGAAGGTGTATAATAGCACCGACTGTGAGTAAGAGCCAGAGAAAGGGTATTTATCACTATTGACTGGAGGGCCTCAACTCTTGTTCTGTGAATGAGAGAACAAAGGCTCAAAGGAATATGGTTGCTTCCCAGTATGGCACTTTTAATGCCAAGTCCTATTTCAACCCTCCTCATTTGTATCTTTTTTTCATCTACATCTTCCTGTTAGCAAACAATAGTAGCTTCTTTTTCCACTTCTTCCATTTCCAGCCCTTCTTGTCTCAGACCAGGTGGTGAACATAGGGGCCTGACCTAGCCAAGCCGTTGACAGGTCTTCAGAGGATTTTTCCCTTCCAAAGCATGTTGTTTCAATTTCCTGGCATGTAAGGATCTGTGTGGTGGTTTGGATGGTTTCAGCATACTCTACAGTCCACTCACTGTCTTTCTCCATTGAAAGTATAAGGATGTCATTGTGTGCTGTGCCAAGGAGCTAGACTGCTGGGCATTCTTGCATGTATTTTCTTATGTTGTAATCTGACTTGATAAATTTAGTGGTTTCCATACAAACAAGTAGGCTAGCAGACTTCAGAGGAGGCACTTCCTGATGCCTCCCTTTGTACAATTAATAGGATGGGCAAAGGCTCTTTCTGTCAAGCACATTGCCTTTGTGATCATCTGCCATCTCCTTTTGCTGTCTCATTTAAGATGAGCCTGAAATGTGTTCAGAGTTTCAGGATAAGCATCCATTTGAATCTTTTTATTGAGCTCAGGAAAGCAGAAGGAGCAACAAAGTTGAAAATCTCTAAAAGGGAAAAATGTCAGTTTGGGTCTGAGGCAAGCTTTGTTGCAAAGGGACAGAGGATCGGTGACAGGCAGGACATGTTTTTCTTCTGACTGTTTGCTGTAAGTTGTGGAAGATGGCAGTGAGCCTCTCCCTCTCATGGACAGAGCTTTCCCTCTGGACCATGTCTCACGCAGGGCTCTGAGGCCACGATAGCTCAAGGAGGGTCAACTTATCAGCATCTCATGGAAAATGTAGTCCACTCAGGAGCACCCGAATTGGAAGGAGAGAGCCTCTGGCACAGAAGTACCCATGAGGAGCCACAGGGCTATTTCCAATTAAGTGTTAGTGGCACTAGACAATTGTCAGTGTTCAACTTTTCATAAAAAAGGAACTATTTTCAGCAAAAAATGCTTTTGTAAAGATTTTTTTTTCAAGCCTTTGCCTACATCTTTCGCCCAATTAAACCTTATTATATAACAGTGTGGAAGGGATGAGCTCTGTATCTGCCCAACATGCTCCATGCTAACTGGATTAACCTCTCCTCCTTGACTTTATGGATTGTGGTTTTGAACCGTCACCTGTAGCAGGTTTCATAATGACTGTTAATAGTATCTAAAAGTTCATGTGTACTGAGAAGGGAGGAAAGAAAGCATTATCTTTTAGTTGATGGAACAGCTGCATTGTATCTGTTTTATCTGGGCAAAGTGACTATTTTCCCCTCAAACCATGGCTTTTTTTTTGCCTTGTTGAGTAAATTGAGTAAGATTGCATCAGGCATGACTTAGAAGGCATTAGACCGATGAAATACAATGGCTTGTAGTGTATTATGCCATTCACAAGTTGGTTGAACAATAGGTCAATAGTTATTAATAGTTTGCAATGAGAAATCAGGCTGTGGTCTTCGACATGGTTTTTAAGTTGAATCCTACTGATTTAACTGTGTGTGAAAAGTATGTGTCTGTAATCGCATCTTCAATTTTAAGTTATAACCAAGCTGTTGGAAATAAAAACTCCATAGTGAGTAAATTATAGAATACTTTATTTTAATTAATCTTGCCCAGCAAGCTAAAATAAACATGCGTCCTTAGATGTATCAATAATTCATGTAACATGTTAATTACTCAGTGTGCAGTCATTACATTTCCAGTAGCACTCATTACTCCAGCAGCTCTGAAGTATTTCTGCAGCGACACTTGGCTTGTAGCTTTATAGCTACATGTACATACAATACCACTTTGCAAGTTTCTGAAGGTGGCCTTTTGCTCTGACTTGCACTGAGTGCATTTCATCTACCTTTTTGCCACTGCTATTGTTTATTACCAAGAGCTTATCAATTAGCTCAGTCTAGATCCCAACGAAAACTACTGTTTCACTTTCTAAAAATCAATAAGGAAACTCAATAACACCTTCCAAAACCCAATAAAGAAGCAGCAAATTAAACTGTTCACAGCAGATATGTGTGCAGTGCTTTGGTTGAATAATTTATCTGATGAAAAATTGCTGGGTTTTGTTAACTGTAACTACCCACTGAATGCAGCCTGAATCTGCAAATAATTTGTTCTTGCCTTGCCCTTTTGCTTTTGGTTAAAAATGATGAAATAAAGATGGCATTTTCAAAGAGAAAGTATTTTGATTGTTTGGAAATTATAGAGATAAACTTTATGGAAATGTGAAAGAGTACTATTTTAGAAGGTTAAAACTGTGCTACACCCAAACTGCAATGTTGTGTGCAGAGATAGGAAGGAAGAATTTTAATGTGAAGAGGCAACGTTACGCTGCTCAGCTCAGACCAAAGCAACCACTCTTTTCTTCTGCTTCCCATGTGACTTTGTAGTTGTCATTTTGACCTCGGTGGACATCCATTTCTTGTGTTTAAAATGGGAGTCCATCTGGAGTATGTTATTTGGGACATGGACTTAAGCTCTTTTGTTCTGTTTCTGCTGAGGCTAATGTAGCAGCCTTCTTAGCAGAAAGCGGTAAGAAATTACTATGTATTGTAGTTTGGAATGAAAAATTCAAAAGAAATATATCTGATGATGAGCTAACTAATTCTAATGTGGAAGCAATAGGGGTTTGCAGCAGAGTTACAGCAGGCTCAGTTTTCAAATGCCATTTAGATATGGCCAATAACTCTTACTCTTTATACTACTGTAGCAGCTAGAGGCTACAAGCTGAGCCAGGATCTGGTATATTGTGTGATGCTGTATTGGTTGTGCACACAGTACAAGACACTCCAATCCCCGAAGATGTGCTAAGATAAGTAGATAAGACAAAATATGGAGAGAAAGAAAATGCATTTTTTATTTTTGTTTGGTCAACCCATGGAGATAGGGGAGAAGTTAAGAGATACTTTCTGATTACACATGGAGTTGCAAGCATAGCCCTGAGGCAGACACTAGTAACTTGGTTTTGGGTAGGATACTTTAATCTTGTGATTATCCTTCATGTGCACAGGAACTGGAATACAGCAGTTGGGGAACACTGTATTTCTCACATTTTGAAATGGTCCAGAGCAAGCAGCCATTTTTGCATAACAAAACCGCTTAAGGCTTGTCAACAATTAACAGTATGTGTAGAAGGGAAAACGTATATTTCTAAAATCTGCTCCTCTGATCAGATTAGGAAATACCATCAAGACAACTGGAGAAAAATAAAGAAGGATGAAACTGCTCTCAGAGTAATGGAAAAATAATTATCAGTGTGCTAGCTGATCGCATGTTGTCCCTGCTGGATGCCAGAGGAGAAACATCTATTTTCAAAATGTTTTTTGGGCCTCATCCTACCTCATGCTCAGCTTGCTCAGTTCTCATGCAATGTCAATGGAAACTAGAGGCACTCAGCACCTCAGCAGCTGCCCTGAGCATCTTCCAGGATCAGCCCACCCATCATTGACAAGAGCAGCTCATGCACTGGTAATGAGAACAACACAAAGGAGTTGAAAACACAACAAATGAAAATAAAATGTGTTGAAAAATGTGATAACTGAAGATGAAGGCATTTAATCATGATTTATTAACACGGTTGCTGCCGTGTTTCCAATGATTATCTGCTGTTTTGGAAAAGTGTGTCCTTGGATGTGCTTACACATTTGTGTCTGTTTACCATGAGATACCTCCACAATACAGCTCAGCAGTTGAGAGACTGCTGGTACACTGGAAAGTGTGTGCATCTCCTGGGGAAAAGTCCTCTTGACATTGGTGAGGAATGAATGGAGGTTATTATGGAGAGACTTTGAAACCCTGTCCTCCTGCTCACAATAAGCTACTCCTAGAAAGGGGCATAAAAATAAAACAGGAGTGTGGGGGTGGCTGTCTTCAAAGGCTCCTACAAAAAGGCTAAATATATTTAGTCACTGCTGATAGGAAAAGAGTAAGCTCAGGGGTTCATCATGCTAGCTGTTGTACAAACATAGTTAAGAGATGGTCCCTTCCTGTACTGGCACAATTATCAGCATAGGCACTGGTGCTGCACAGACAAGGTAAAAAATGAGCAGTGAAATGAACTTGCCCAGGACCCCAATGTCAGAGGCAAGAACACATTTGGAGGTGAAATCTGGGCCTTACGGGAATTAGTGGACCTTAGAGTTTGATCTGCATCTCAACCCAGTATCTAATAGTCTCATACCGCCTTACACCAACATGGATACTTAGTTAATGGCCCTGACTTTAATTTTAATGACTACTTCAGAAAGGTTGACATTTTCTTTTGTGGCCTTTGGTTTACAAACTCTTGCAGCAGCAGAGCGAGAGCCCAGAAGAATCACTGGGAAAGGGAGGTAGCGCAGCTACTGCTTCTCATGGCAGTAGTGAAATTCATGAAGCTGTTGTTTTTCTTTTCTTCTGCCTTACTGCTATTTAGCAAAGGTAAATATATTTTGAAGATCAGGGACACAGCAGTCATATGCTCTGGCCCGTGACACGAACACATATTGAACCATTCTGAATTCTTCCCCTTCTTGGCCCAAAAAGACAATGGCAGCAGGAGTTATGCCTTACCCTTGTGCTGTAAACATTCTTAGGCCCTTAAAAGTAACAGCCAAGGGGAGGACTTTCTTAATCAACCTCATTAGTGATCTGACTGGGAAGGTGTTTAAACAAGGTTTAATATTTTCTTCATCTTTGGCCTGAGCTGGTGAGATGGATAATTAAACATAGTTTATCCATTTGTCAAAATGATTAAAGCAGCTCAGCTGTGTAGCTTGACCTTCAGGCAACTGGATTACTCCTTTCACTTAGCGCTTCCTAGCACTGAATGATATTTGTGCAACCTTGTGCACGTAATATTTTCCTCTACATTTTTCTGAATGTTTGTATTCTTCTAGTACATAGAATCATTCCTGTTAGGGTTGGAAAATTTTCTGGGGCCCACAAGAAACTTCACACTGATTATTGTGGACAGTTCTTGTAGGTTTGTCAGCTTCTCTACAGATTGGAACCCCTTTTATTGAAACTAATATATAAAACTGTCCTGCCTCTTAGTAATTCATGCTCTCTCTCTTTACCAAAGCTAAAGATATTCCTTTTGTGGTCCTACTCACAGAGGTTTCATTGAAAAATGCACTTTGCTTATAGGGAATCCTGAGAAAATAATTTTAAAAGCTTACCAGAGTGGTGGAGGGTAGTGAGGTTTTTGTGACCGTGAGTCCAGACTGATGCTGGAAAGGATATTCCTGCAGTCTTGCGTGTCATCCTTTTGCTTGTGCTGAAACAGTGCAACAAACTAAGTAGGACTTACAGATTTTCTTTGTCTTTATCATTCCTTGACTTGAAAAGTCCCTCAGTTTCTTTCTCCTCCCAAATTATCTCTTTTGACTTGTCTAACTAGACAACTGCAGCAGCTGCTTCTGTTTCCATCTTCGGAAGGACTTTTGATCTAGGATCCTAAACCATAGCAGGACAGAACTGGCAGAATGATGGAGGACAGTAAGCCTGAAGCTTGGCTGCCTTCCCTCTGGTGTGGTCTTGAGAAGCGCCTTCTTTTTAATCCCTAGGGACTTTTCTTATAGTACGATTGTGTGGTAGTTCACTGCATTTCAAAGGAAAATGTTCTAATTTAAAATACAGTAGCACCTGGTGTTGATACTGTAATTGCATATTCACATTCATAGATGACTTCAGAACAGTGAGCTACTTGCCAAAGTAGAGAAATTGTGAGCAAAGATTCCATAAATCATGAGGTTTCCTTGAAATCCTGAGACTCCAGGATATGTGTGTGTGTATTTCTCTTGGGTATTTCTTAAGGGTTTATATTTTCAAGCTTTCCTCTGCCAGCTGAAAGGCAAGGCACTTATGAATAAAAGAAAAGCTGAGAATTTTCTTCATGCTAGAGGGCTTCAGGACCCACAACTTAAGCATGAAATATCAATGGATTTGTAATGAAGTCACAGGAGCTGGCAAGAGTGCCAACTTACTGTCCTTTGCCTACTCCTTAAAAACAAAACCCTTTGATATTGGACTAGTGTTCCTGTAAAATTAAACATTACTGTCTTTTAATACATTCCTCCTGTTCAGTGGACTCATGTTTAATTATTTTGCATTAAAAGTATGATTAGCTGCAGAGCAGAAGGGTTTAATAATGATAAACAGCTGAGTATCGAATGTATATCAGTCCTATTGAAGTGTTCGCCTCTTCTTGTTGTTGTTTTTTAACTTATATTACACACATGCAATAAAACTGTAGTAAATACTTTGACAAAACTTTTACATTATTGCTTCCAAAAATATTTTTCACCACATTCCAAACTTTTCTAATTTAAAACCAAACATATGCATTGTCCATACATTTCAAGAGGCAGCTGGATTAAAACGTTTTGGATGAGATTTTAATGAATGACTGTGTTCTCTCACTGAATCGGTGCAGGGAGTAAATTTTTAATGACTCATTAACAAAGTTAATAGTTTTGAAAATCATTACAGTGTGATTCCATTATTTTGTTTCTTTTTGCAGTGCGACTAATGCTCCATGCATCATAGTAATGTTTTTCTTTTGGCGCTTCCAGCAGAAGTTGTTTTGACTCAGAGCTTCCTCTAGGAAATGTGTTATGAAAATGGCAATTTAGAAATACTCTGAGATGTTCAGGAGTCCTTAATGGATTTAGGAGCATGTGGTGGTTTAACTGAAACTGAGTTAGTTTTATTCATGCAGTTAGAAACTTATCTTTCTCATAGCTAGCATGGTCATTGTTTGGGTTTAGTTTCAGAAGGAATGTAAGAATTTACTGATATCTTAGCCATTACCAGGGAAACCAAGGTCTTCCTAGGCTTCCTGTCTGCCAGGTATGGGGCAGCTAGGAAGGGGGGCATAGATGAACAAACCTTGACCTCTAGGGGTCCCTTCCGACCCAAACTTTCTGTGATTCTATGAATCAGAGGCCAAATCTCTGTAGGCACTCTATATAACCCTATAAGATGCCTAGCTTAGTTTTCCTTCCTTCACTGTTTGAAATGTTTCAGATGGTCCCAGATCTGCATTCATACAGCTGTTGACCAGCAGCCATTTGCCTGGCATAACAAGAGCTTTACACAATACTATGTAGGCCCTTCTGTTTACAGGAAGCACTTTCTATTAGCTATTCTTTATGTATAGACATATATTTGATAGGAGTCTTTTTGCTACAGCTGTCGCCATGAAAATTGTTCTGTTGCATTCAATTCAGACTGACTACGTCTAGTGGATAAAAAAATACCTAAAATTATTTGCTGCAATTTATCTCTTAGTCAAATGTCTGTATAGTCCATTGCCCACCGAGTGAAGAGTATTTATGATAAATGTTAGCTAACAAGGTTCTTCCTTGCTAACTAGAGCATTAAATTCATTGACAAATGTTGTCATGAGCTGGTTTGTGAGCAAATAAATGGAGTTCAGAGGTAAGGAGAAGAAATAGGAGGCCACAGAAAGGAACCTGGAGAAATTTGAAAGCTTAGTGCTTGTAAGCCTTAGAGAAGACTTTTATCCTGACAAAAACATACAGGGCAAAGTTTTATAAAATGATTAACAGAGGAGGTAGTATGATGCCTCAAGCCGTACTGAAAGGCATATAGTGTTCAGAGACACCAAAAGAGATGAGTTTAAAACTAATACAACGATTGCCATTAATCTGAGAGCAATTTATAGTACTAAATTAGATAAATACAGCTGGTCTTATATTTTATGAAGATTGCCTCCCAATTGTGCTCATGGCCAGAATACTCAAGAAGTCTGTGGGTATCAGGAGCTGGTATTTACTATTCTGCAGACAACATCAGTATTTAAGCCTGCACTTAGGACACCTTGCAGCTTGGGCCTAAATGTAAAATAACCATAAGCCACTGGTTTCCCCTCTTGCATCTCTACCCCCCTGCTGAGCATTGTGTAATTTTGTCTCTTTAGATTACAGGATCACTGGGGTCAAGGAACCTCCTAGCCTGCAGCACATACCTCTGCTGAGGCCTAGAGAGGTGCCGCTATGGTGGCATTATATCTCTGAAAGATGCGAAATTTTAATTTCTTGGCAAAGAACCTTGCCTCTGTTTTACACATTTCCTGCAGTTCCTAACAGTCTTGCTGCAGTGTTTCTCCTTGACTTTCATCTTCGTCTTCATCTGCATTTATGTTGTGATAGGGACTGCCATTCAGGAGATCTTCATGTGTGAGATTTCCTTTGTCTGCAGGAGAAAGACTCTGCAATAGACTCAGTCTTTGTGTTTTGCAGGGACAAAAGTCTGCTGTCATAACAGTGAATTGGGTTACTAGCAGAAATGAATTTGAAGTGCTTTCATGGACAGGGCTACAGGGAATCAAAGTTTTATGAATGTGTAAATAGGAATTTCTAAGAAACAGTACATCCATGTGCTTTTACCTACTGATAATAAAAATGTGTTTCTTTGGCTGCAGGCGTATTAGCTTGCTTGTCAGTTGTACATGATACTCTATTAACAGCTGTATTTAGGGTTGCCATTCACTCAGTACTTTTGTTCTCCTTTCAGCAGAGGTATGGGGGCAGACTATCTGCACAGTGTGTATATGTGTGCAAAGCTCTTTTGCGCTAATGGAAGATACGTGTGGCTGCATTCATGGAAAAAGGAGCCAGCACCTGATGCTCTTTTATCTCTCTCCTCCCTGCAAAAACAGGAGACTCCATTTATTTAACAAGGTGACTCCTCTTAGAATATTTGCTTATAAACTGGGGGGAGGGAGTCTTGCAGTTTATTGCTGAGCAGGGCTCAGGGAGCCTGGCCCCAGGCCTGAGCTGGGCTGCAGACTTGACCAGGCTCTGGGTATAACATGTTCTTGCCCCGTCCTGTCACTGTGCTGCCTCTTAGCCTCATGAGCCTCAGTGTGGTGCGTAGCTGCATAGGCAGCATTGCACCACAGCCTTGCCTTTGGCAGCACCTTCCGCTCTTCTTCTTGATTTTCATTAGGTTTCAGCGGGGTGAAGGATGTACAAAAATGCAGAGTAGTTGCTTAGGAGGCAGCTTTCAGTGCACCAGCCTTGCAGTGGAGAAGTTAAGTGTGGGCTGCGTAAAGGGTATGCAGTTTTCTGCAGACCTTCCTAAGCAGGTTCTGAGCAGAACCTACCATGGTTCCTGCCTACCCAAGAAGCACTTGCAGATCCCACAACTTCAGTCTTAAATGGGAAGGTACCTATGTGTCACTTATCCAGTCTCATGCCTGCTCCTGATGCTCCCCAGCTTTTGTTCCTTTTGACAGGGGCACTGATTTCATTTGGTGGCAATACCTAAAACTCAGTGCTGGCCCTGCCTGTGCCAGGAGCTGGTGGTGCTTAGCACAACTGAACAGGTCTTCAGGTAGTTTGATTTCAAAGGAATAAATTTATTTTTTACACTGCAAATGTCCCCTGATGTTAAGGACTGTAAAGGGATCCATGGAAAAAGAGGAATCGTCCTGAGGGGTTAAACATTGCTGGAGAACGAGGACAGAGAAGAAAAAGAACCCATGTTTTTGGGCACCAGCCTGCAACCATGAGGTCTGGCTGCTTCTGCAGGTGCACTGTAGTTTCTTCATAGGTTATTGCTGTGTTATTGTAATTGCCGATACAGGTTATGCTCAACCTATGCAAACAGTCATAAAATTTGGACTCCTGTGCATGAACGTTTAGGTCAATACAGAGTGAGAGTGAGCAGCATTTGGAAGGGAGGTTACTTAGTATGTGCTGCTTATTACTGGTTATTTAATTCAAGGGGAAATTCAGTGTGCTTTGTCCTGAGAAGAAATCAGTGAACTATGCTGTATACCAAAAATTCTGTGTAAAGCTTTTAGAAATCGCAGTGCTTCAAAAATAAAATGGACTGATAGCATTGGCACATTCACCGTTGCAGTATTTTTAAGAGTGTTTATAGCTAATATATAGATTCTAATTGGTAATTCTCACTTTTAATTATCCTACATTTAGTTACAGCAAATGGTCCCCTTGTTCTTTAAATGTAAATAAATTTGTGTAAGCATGTGCTTAATGGCCTCTTTCATATTTTCCTTTTCACCAACACTGGAGTTTATTCTACTCGAGCTGAGCACCTCCATATTTTGTGCCTGTTTACTTATCTGTCCTTCTTCTGAAAGCATCACAGTCAAGATAAATGGATTGGCACCAGTTTGGTACTTGTGTGATTAATGTTAGAGTTATTTCTAAACCGTTTGTTTGTTGTATGTGGCATTTTGTCTTTGTTTAGGAAAGAAAATGCATGATGTGCAGATGCTAACTATAGATTAAGTAAACTTGATTCATTTTGAAATGTAATATACCCTGGAGAGGGGATTGCCTCCAAAGGTAATGCCCTCGCTTCTAAGTGCTCAATGTGTCAAATATCTTTATTTTAAACCCACTTTTATGTATTAGTTTGAAGTGTTTGTCCAAATAACAATGCACTCCAGAAACACTGATTTGTGTTTTGTTTTGGTGCTGTAAAAATCTGGAGTTGAAGACTCAACAGTCGGAAGACTATTAAGCAAGTATCCTTTATTATGGCACCAGGCACGCAGGGGATCTCTCCTCCAAACATGCGCACCAAACACCCTGTCATTTCAGGTTAAATGCTTAGCATATTCATGACTTTTCTGAGAACTAATTAGCATATGTTAATGTCTTTCGCGCACATCTGTTAGTGTCCCTGAGTGGTCGTTGGGGGTCATCAGATGAAGGCTTGTAGTCTTCATCACAGTGTCCGCTGGTTGACCTTTGTTTCTGCGCAAACTCAGTTCTGAGATCTCATAGACCGTGTGTCCTTCCAGGTTGTTTTGCTCTGGTCTTGTTGCCTTCTTGGTGCCTCTTTATCTCTGTAGCTTGGTGCATCTGCCCTCCCAAGGCCAAGCTGTCTAAATAACATTATTTAGGAGTCTCTCTATCTTAGAGCTTTTCTATCCCCCCAAAACAGCAAGTCAAGTTTG
>Ga0065711_1026788_pt1 | contig 59794 bp, 21 predicted proteins | sample Hoacrofraction12_FD_59098 | JGI IMG/M metagenome (GOLD analysis project Ga0065711, IMG submission 59098) | Hoatzin crop microbial communities from Cojedes, Venezuela - Epithelial fraction 12 v2 (version 2) | ecosystem: Host-associated > Birds > Digestive system > Esophagus > Crop | place... | reverse complement strand
TCAAGACCCGCCTGGACAAGGTCCTGTGCAGCCTGCTGTAGGCGACCCTGCTTCGGCAGGAGGGTTGGACTAGATGACCCACAGAGGTCCTTTCCAACCCCTACCATTCTGTGATTCTGTGATTCTGTGAAGATAAAATTTTGAAAACAAGACAGAAGGCTGAAAAAGAAAGGCCCAGAAAGAAATTTGTGAGAAGAAAGTAATACGGAGTTGAAAAGGACCAAAGGAAGGGAGAATAGCAGCTGAGGGTCAGGTTGGAACAAGGGGAGAAGTGGAAGATTAAGGATAAGTGAAGCATGCTGACTCTGGCCCAATTTCTTTGTCCTCTTCTTCAGCCTTTGGGAAGGCACAACCCAAAGGGCTTTGGGGTCTGGTGAACTTGTCCTCTTTTCTTCCCCTGTATGCTCCCTAAAATCTGTTGATGCATGCAGTTTGCAACTGTGATGTCATGTAAAAGCTATGCATATGGTAGGAAGTGTTGGCAAGATTAAGCCTCTACAATAGCAAGGTCTTCAGAGCATGGACTAGATTCTCAGCTGGTATAAACTGAGTGAGGTCTATTGAATCCCAATAGTCTTTAGTCTTGAATGAAATACCAAGCATGTCAGTGACTGAATAATGACAGGAGAATCTCCTTTTTAACTCCCAGAGGCCCTACCTAGGTCCTTGAGCTCAAATTTTTTGTCTCTTTAGAAATTTAAACCATGTTTGTTCCATTCTTACATCCGCTGGAATCTGCAACGTATCTGCTTTGTAGGCTGGACAAAGCTTGAAGATTTCCCCAAACACAGTGTGAATCAAACCACACAGGAATGTTTGTAAAAAACATCTTGGACCCTTTGAAAACATATTCAGTTCTCAGAAGCACTAATGCATTCCACATTTGGTCATTAAACACTAATTGGTAACATGCTGTGGACGGGTTCACTCTCTGACCAGTCAGTATTTCCTAGGTCACAGCACTGCAAGACCTCAGTGCCCTCATGTGACCTGCCCTTTTGAACTTTTAATCCTTCAACTCATCAGAGAGCATTAGTAGCTCAGGCTACTTTGGATACCATAGGCATATTTTTCCCTTCCTGTTTCAAAGTTTGCTTGGTTTCTCCTGCACCTCCTGCTCCCACTCCCCTCCTCGCTGATGATGCAGGATGTCTTTTGGGGACCTAATCGAAGGCTTCAAAGTGCTCAGTAGTTTATTATGAAACTATTGTCCTTGGTAAATGTCACGGGACTCATGTTTTATTATATTTATAACCTTTTTTCCATCAGTCTGCCATTTCCATGAGAAATTATGACCTTGGTTCTATCAGTTTAACCAAGATGGTTTTATATGTAGCAAATGTGTGTGTGTGCAAAAAAAGGAGAGAAGGGGGGAGCCACGAAAGAGTTTTCTATTAAAGCAGTGCTTGTACTGGCCCCTCCTAGAGTATGGTAAGCAATTTAAGGGCTACGATAAGGGAAGAAATCAGGAAACAAATTATGCCAAGCATTAAAGTCTCAAATGGTGTCTTTGACTCCAGTGAACATAGGGCAATAGATCCTCATTTCTGTCAAGTCTATCATTTAAAATAAATTTCACCTGATATTTCTTATCAGAAACATGTTTACGATTTTCCCTTCTTCCTGCTTGTTCCTTTATCCTTGCTCATTTTGTGTGTCATGACCCCCTATTTTGGGCAAATTTAAGCCATTTTGCTTAGCTATGTAAAATGACCCATGGTCTAAGTCTCAGGGTACACTATGTATGAACTGTTTTTCACTCTTCACAGAAGCTCAGAGGATGACATCAAGTGGATCTCTGCAGGAATTTGGGAGAGAAATAATCCGGGCACACTGAGTGCAGAGCTCCAGGCTGGGATGGGTCACGGGGTGCTTTGCAACCAGCAATCCCTGGATCTTTTCTAAGGGGTCCCCCCGAAAGTAACTAAAAACCATCAGCAGACCCGTATCTGAAATACTGAGGTCTGCACCTCACCTGGGGAGTGTGGCGGGCTGTAAGCTGGGCAGTGGCTAGTGCTTTCATTCAAGGAGGGACCCAGAGCCATTCTAAATGAACCAGTAAATGAACCAGTGTCTGCAAACGTTCCCAGGCACGGGAATGTGACTGTCTATACATTTACATTGTTAGCCCAGTACTGGGCTCATTAATTTACTATTATAGACTTAGCCAGAACAGCTGAGCTCTGTGTGTATGATCCTAACGAGCAGGCTGATCTCTGATTTAAGAAAAGAACACACTTAACGGACACTGGTCTTGCTTGCCTCCCTCAGGGAGTGGGTGAGGTCAAATTCATTAAAGTCGGCCTTTGAGAAGGAAAATGTTATAAAAACTGATGTATTTTTTTAAGGAGAATTTTTAAAAAAGAAGTTTGGAGTTGTTTTCATGCAGCAGGATTTGAAATGGTTCTATTTTTCATTGCCTTAACCAATCTGTTAAACAAACAAAGCGGTTCACACTGTGGCTATTGAAAGGGTTCACCAACTGCCCACCTTCCTGGCCCAAGCATTTAGGGGCAGAAGGGCAAACAAAAAATGCAGAAAAATTTTAAGGTAGAGAAGACTATGCCTTCATAAGAAATTTCACTTTCAAAAGCAAAAATAAAAGACAGATATTTTTGGAAGAAAATACTTGCTTTTGTATTATAATCTGACCAGCAGCATTTATTAATTGAGATCACTGAAACTGATATTTGCTTTTTACTACCTCTCCTGCAAATCATCCCTGTATATTGTATATACTTTTTATCTTTTCCTCCAGATCAAGGGCAGGATCTATGCTGTCCTTCAAGGATTGTATCCTCTTGCCTTTGGCCCTCCCACATGTCACTGGCAGTATGTGAAGCCATTAGAGTCATGTTCTTGGCAACATCCCCACTTTTCAATGCTTCACTCCCAATTCCCACGTAAGGGTTGACAGACTTTGGTGACCTTTTGCATCAACACTTGTTTACTAAAATTAGATTTTTTTTTTCTTCCTGGCATATAACCAGACATTATACTCCTCAATCTGTTATCCATATAGGGCAGGCAGCCCCAAGAATTGATGATGCAGAGGAACAAACTTCTCTGTGAAGAGTGAACAGAGCTCATGGGGGAAAAAAAGCAAAAACAAATGATGTTCTAGCAGTTTTTATGCATCTATCCACAGTGTGTGTAGACATGCACATATGATATTAAGTGATGGTGTCAGCCACAAAAGGTTAGGAGGTTAGATACAGGTCAGATAAACATCTAGCTATTTAGATGTGTATTGACCATTCATTTGAATTTAAGATTCATGGAAATCATTGGAAAAAATCCAATAGAATTGAACATTGCAGGGCTACTGTACTTCTTTACCTGGCTGGAGACAATGCTCAGAGTATCTGAAATCTCTTGTGACATTTCCATGACTTCTTGTAGACTGAAAGTGAAAGTTAAAAGGAGGAGTAGGAAAGAAAAGGAAAATCTTCAGTTTCATATTTTGAGGAACAATTCTGCACCGAAGGGAAAAGTTGCTTAATAATTGTCCGTTATTAAGCCAAGAGAAATAAGCTGCAAAGGGTACATTTATCCTAACCTGAGAATTACATTACACCTAGACTTACCTTATGTTAAGGATTATGGTCCCATGTTGCTTACCAGTGTATTAGCACATACGAAGCATTCATTCTCATACGAACCTCCTAGTCTGGTTCATCCTGTCATCTAAGAAGGTGATAAGTCACTAGCAGAAGACAGTGAGAAGAATAACAGTAAGTTTTGGTAATTTGGGACTAGCTATACGCAAAAACTTTTAGATTTTTTCATGACAAATGAAACAGTTAAAGGGACCTAGGGTAATAACCTTTTTTGAATCAAGAAGTCATTCACCTTTCATTGGACCTCATAATTTGTATAAACTGCTAGGTCTCTCCTTCCTCAATGCACATGTCTGACATGGAACTAGATCCTGCACCTTGCTGCACTTAACAAGTGACTGGAGTGTCAGTGCTTCAGCACCTGCACTGCTCCGAACTCCGGAAAAGCCATTTTCAACAGTGGCTGTTCCACATCACTCTTCCTTTAGGTCACCAATTCTGAGATCTAACTGAAAGTGTGTGTTAACCGTATCCCTCCAAGCTGGACTATACAAAGCTTTTGAATGCTAACGTAAAATGATGTTTAAGGCCATCTTGCATATATTAAAAGTAACAATGAGACCATATTTTCACTGGCGATTGACCAGTAGAGATGATGGGTTACTAATACCACCACTCTTTTACAGTCTAGGTCACGTATTCACATGAAACAGTGTCTGAAGATGCATGCAGAGGGAAAGGAGGGACCATGCAGTCCTTCCAGCAGGGCCGTGGGTCTGATTCTGCCATGACGTGCAAGCAGCAGAATACCGCTATCCTCTCCAGCAGGCGATATGTCAGGGCAGAACGTTGCTCGTCTGACTGCTTCGCTCGGCCGAACAACCCACATACTTTCCTATGTGATGCTGGGGAAAGCGGAGTGTAGACCATCAAAGCCTGAAGTTTTCATTCTCTTCATGTGGTTACATTCGCAGTTGTGACACTGCAAGTGACGTAAAGGGAGAGGAAAAGGCTGCTTTCTCAGCAAGATGCAAACACAGAGATATTATCCGCCCACTGATTTTAATCTCCCTTCACAAATACTCATGTGTAACTCAATCCAAGCCACTGATGTTGTCCCTCCTTCTCTACCCATGCTATCAGGTTTCTTAACCCTTCTCAGCAATGGAGTGGGTGGGTATATCACTGCCTCGTATTCAACTGGGACAAGGAATGTTTCATGTTTCTTAAGGTCACTTGCTGCATGCAGGTATAAACCTGGAGACAGAGTTGCAGAGCCTCAAAATCCATCTGGCAGCTTACATCACCTTAAAAGGCAGAGGTAAAAACTGGAACCCCTGACTAGGGAAGAAGGAAGGGTTCTGATCTTATACCACTGCATTAAAAGGAAAAGTATATCAGCAGCAGGCTAGCTTGACATTCTTACCATAGAAAAAATGCTGAAGTTGTTTTTAAATGAAGAAATATCTTTTTTGGCAACAAATAGTTTTTTCCTCTTACAGTATATTTTTGTCGGAAACACTGGACTTCCTTCATCATAAAAAGAATCAGACCACTGACATCAAAATATTTCAGTCAGATAAAAGGCTGAAACAATTCTTTTGGGTTAGCTGGCCAACATTCTTCACATTTCTTCATGTCCTTGTTCTTTTATATGTGATCCTTAGGCATATTACATGTCCCATGATGGATCTTCTTGCACACTTTGTCGCTAAGACTGTCTCCATTGCGTTCCTTTCTACTTTCTAATGAGAAGATCATTGTTCATTACAGCACAGGCCATCAGACAGGAAGGTTAACTTTTTAGGGGCAGCGTTCCAGGTTCCACAAGAAATAATAACACTCTCAGTCAGAATATTTCAGGTTTTGCTTCTTTGCTGAAAATGTGAGCTCTCCTGAGAAACTACTCCTATGTTTTATTTGCTTTGAAACTGCACTGCATGCTCCTGCCACTATCTCGCCCCTTTCTGAAGGTTGGAGACTGACCTCTGGATTTTTGTATGCTGTCATTGTTCTATTTTGTTTCATTTTCACTGAAAATTTACAGAGACTAAAAGCACAGGGGCAACACCGATGACTCATTTTCTTGCCATCTCTAGTCAGCGATCTTGTGGCTGCGATAGGCATTTTCCATTTTGCTTTCCTTTGGGGGTCTCTTCCCTGTCTCACTAGAAGGTATGAGTTTTATACAAATTCAGTCTTATTGTTTATCCATGATCAATATAATTATCCGGATCCTCTCTGTTGGACTCAGTAAGATTTGGGCGACCCCCTTCATGAAGCTAGTCTTTATAATGAGCAGAGTAAGTCATGAGCACAGGTGTCTTCTCATTCTACTAAATCAGCAATTTTTATGCTCAGTTGTGTATTCCTCTTTTATCACATCAAAACATAGATGCAAGCAACTCATTTCTTGCCATCTCTGCCTGTACCTACTGTCTTTCCTCACCTGGCGACTTTCGTGTTTTCTGGGGTTCTGCTTAGAGAGTTCTGGCTCCAGACATGGGCCATCCTCAGCCTAACATAAGGGTGGTCCCTTGCATAGAAACATGCATACAAATATGCGCTGATTTCAGAGTTACCTCCGGAAAACCAAACATCATTAATTCACTATGTTTCATCTTTTATTAAAAAAGAGTTTTAATGAATTTTTGTTGCTTTTCAATAACATGCTTTACACTTCAACATTATTCTTTGGGTTAGTACTGTATTTTTAAAAAGTCATAATATGACATGTGTAATTAGTATTTTTAATCGTGTCATTGTTCTCACTTTTTTCTTGTTCATCTGTGAAGAACAGACTGACTGCATATGGTGCCTGTCATGGATCTAAACCAATGGAACGTGGGAACTACAGCTGCTCTAGAACCCATAACGAGAGGTCACCATCTTGTCATCCACCTCCAGAGAGCCTTGGCAAGGCTGAGTCCAGTCTTTCAGTAACAAAACAGAGTCACAATAGAGGTCAGAAACTTTGAATTTCCTGAGCTGAACTGTTTTCTTCTGTGTGAATGTGTAAGGTGAGGAAGAGAAAGATGCTTTGGTTGTGATTCAGTTTAGTTGTTGGCTGAGAAGGAAGGAAATCCTCAGATATGTAACAAAAAAGTAGTAATTCTCAGTGACTAAAGATTTTGCAAGCATTCCATTCATTTTTCTCATGTTTTGGCTGCCTATCCCAAGAATGAATATGCTTTGTATCCCGTTCTTTCAGTGGGATGGTTACTAGGCAGGGACTTGCAAGATCTGACTGGGTTCAGGGGTGGCTTCACCACAGCTTTCCTGTGAGACTTTGCACAAGATGCTTAGGCCCAGTCTTCTGTGTTATTTAAAATTCTATCTCCTGCTGAAAGAAGCAGGAACTGAGCACTAAACACCTTTGCCTTGTTTTTTCTGCTTAGAAAATGAGTATAATTCTTCCTTGCTACTTCTTAGAAAAATACAAATATTAATGACCAGCTTTTTAAACTGTCAGAAAAATTCCAGTATTATGTGATTGTCTCTCAGTAAAAGTGCTGCCCATTTTCACTTCACGTTTTCCCTGCCTAGGATGACCAGACCTCTGACCTTCACTTATGGGGAGGAGTTTTTCAGTGCCTGGTGAAGGTGAGTAAGTGATGGCTCTGGCAGAGCAGAAGAGAGTGTGAGCGTTGCATAGGGAAACTGAGGCACTGAAAACTTACGGGATGAAGTGACAGTACCATGAAGGCATTTTCCACTGAGTTGTTTCTTAGATGCATTTTGATTACATGATTATCTTATGATCTTCGGACGATGGTATTTTTTTATTCTTCCCTCTAAATCCTTGTGTTTTCAACATAAAAGAAAATATTTTTCTAAGAAGCAGTTAATTTCTTTTTAATGAATCTCACCTGGTTTTGATTAAAAAAAAGTAGACTGTGGTATCTTTTTTTAAAAGTGTGCTGGTTTTTCTCTTTTTTTTATTTAAAGACTATATTTTGAGCTCACAGTGATGTTTACTATTAGAAACGTCTTTTCACTGCAGTTTTCAGTGACGGTCTTCTGCAGAGAAAACATGTTTTCAGGCAAACAACAGTGTTTTGTCTATAAAAGTAATGTTAAAATATTTACTTGAGCTAGGTGGAGGCTTTTTTGCTATTGCCTTCAATATTATTTATAAAATGCAATTCTAAATAGTCTTGTGTACACATGTAAGCTTCTTGGCAACCTGAGCTCTGGTTTTTCCAGGTACCCAGCTATGACACTTTAGATGACTACCTGTGTAGAAGCCAGCACTGAGGAAGACATGATCACCTTCCTAAACAGCTGATGGTCTTCAAATGCCACGCAAACTGAAATTGGAGGTGTATAAAAGGGATCACAAATGAAGAATAAAGTGAAGTCTGCATGGAGAACCTCTCTCGAGTATTATATGAGAACAAGAGAGCACAAAGCTCTGTTCAGGCTAAAAGCAGCTGCATTGTCATAGAGCAAGTAAATGGGGGTACAATAGCAGATCTAAGTCTGGACTTCTATGCAATGATGAAAAAACCTATGCTTTGGTTTCCCCACTGCAGGTGGGAAGCGATGTATTATCTTTTCCTTGATGAAGCATTTTGAGATGGATGGAGAGTAGGCCCTAAGAGTCTCCTACTGTCAGTAAAAAGAGATGAGGCTCCCTGCCAAAGCTCTCATCTGTGGCCATCAGTGGACAAAGCTGTCCTCCTAGGCAAACGATCTGGCTGAGAAGCTTTCACCCTCTCAGTTTTCTATGTGTGCAGTAGAATTTGAGCTAAGCATGGGGAGCTGCGGTGATTACAAAACACTTTCCTTGAAAATGTCTTTTGATCTCTGGCCTCCAAATTGCATCAACTTTCTTCCCTTCCGAGAAGTTTCTCGGTTCTTAGAAACAGCGAGAGCTCAGTGGGGCTGCTTATGAACTTGTGCTCTAATGGAGGCATAAGCAGGAGGAACGAGAAATACTCTAGTTAAAGGTCAGAAGGTTGCTGGGTTTTTGTTCTACATGTGGGAAATCTGTATTGAAGATTTTTGCTTCCTGCACTCTGTCCCATTTTTATCTAGTCAGCTCGAGGAACAGATGTGGGCTTTTGTCCAGCCGTGTAACCTGATAAATATTCATTCTGTGTTTTAATGCCTGGCATGATGTCCTCTGGAAATCGACTTGAACAATGACAGTTATACTTGGCACTTGGAGGAATCAGCTGGGCTATCTAACGATCACAAGGTCCAAATAGCAGAGCTGCAAGCCCAGGAAAGGTTTTTCCAGCAGAACTGACTTGTTCCAGACTTACTTTTGCTGACATATCTGAAATCCTTTGTCAGGAATCCCTCTGTCTATTCCTCACAGTTGTTAGACAAAACCAGAGAATGCTGTGCAGGGAGACCTTGCAGATTAACCATTCTTATCCAGTTTTCTTGGAAGCAGGATATTTCTGGGCGCCAAATGCAAATTTATAACTTGGAGTCTTGCAGAACAATAGAAAAAGAGAAATTTTCTCTTAACTGAATTTACAGTGTGTTATACATTTGGAGTTCAGATCACTCGGAAATGAGGTTGGCAGATGCTGGCTGTGATAATGATCCTGAACTAGGGGAAAATATCTGGCCACAAACCTAAGAAGCAAATCGTGCTGCATCACAGACTTATTTTTAATATAGAGAAGTAGTGTATCTCAAGCTTTTGCATATCCCTTCAACCTCTCACGTGGAGTTTTTGGATGCACTTCCCTCACACACAAGTAGCTGACTGTGGACTTGACTGACGTAACATAGGATGTAGCACCTGGCTATGCTGCTATTTGTTGGATGCATTTCATGCTTATCTGGAAAAAATACTGCAGATGACTCACTATTTCTACATTTCCGTCAAGAAATTAGACATACTAAAAGTTCTCAGGAAGGAATCTTTATAGTATCCTTATCCTGTGTTGACATCCAGACTCCCTTGTGCTTTATATGCAATTTCAGTGACTAGTAACTTTGGAAATTTGGCACTTTCATCTCTAACTCTTTGCTTCCTAAGCTGCATTAATTTAGATTTCAGCATATGTACAGAAGCAGCCCAGGTACGTAGCTGTTGCTTAAGCACAGCTGAAATCCAAATAGGAAGTGGCACACCATCAAGGCGTTTGACTGGCCATGATGTAGTTGGCTTAAACCCATCTTTGTCTACAGCAACATCCTGCTGGGTATACGCAGCAGCAGGACTTCAGCCATCTGTAGAAATGTGCAACTAAAATAAGCAGCATCCTCAGAGATTAGACCCATCAGCTAAGCAGGGCTTTTCAGGCTCTCAGTTTTAGACCTAGGTTTACTTAACTCTCACTAACGTCCCACACACAGTATGCAGATCATAGACTCATAGAATGGTTTGAGTCTTCCTTTTAGTTTGCACACTTAGGTATACTGGTAAGCGTTCATTAATGTATGTTACATTTTTACATGAGGTAAATGTCAGCTATCTTTGACAGTAAAAGCTGGCCTATTTCCAAAGGTGCTGGTCATCACACATGAGAGTTCATCACTGCTGAAAATCAAGACTTGTTTACTGACATTGTGGCATATGGGCTGAGGGAAGATTTTGAGAGCTTAAAGATAATTTACTCAAAGGCAATTAACTGCTATTAGTACCTCTTAAAATTCCCCTTATTACCCTTCCTACAGAAATACATCTATTAATGTATTAATCATTAACTCCTAAAGTTCCATATGGCGAGTATTTTTTGGATCTGATATGCTTTCCAGAAGCAACTGCAAGTTCAAAGAGTCAAAGAGAATGACTGCTGATGAATCACTGTAAGCTTGCTTTCTTTTCCACTAGAAATTTGTTTTCAGACTGCTACTGATCTGCTACTGATTGCTACTAGAGGCAGGATAGGAAGACTTCTGGCCTGATGCAGTCTTACCCTTCATGTCTTCCTATTCTTAGCCCTATATACTAACGCTGCCTCTAGATTATGCAATTAATCAACTACAGAGGATATGGAGATTTAATTACACTAAAAAGAGGAAGATTATGTCATTGATTATTTTCAGATGGAAACATCTGAAAAAAGCATGAGTAGTGAGAATTTCTTCTCCATAAGTAACATGCTTAGGATGTGAAGAGCTAGACTATGAGTTACTATTAATGTAGAATGAATTCATTTTCCAGATGTTACATCAGTGCTGAACCCAAAGAATGTTATCTCAGCTGGAGTAATACAGAATTTTACTTACTGAAATAACTTAAGCTTATAAATATTGTAGCCTGCTTACAAAAAAAGAAAAGCAATTAGTTACCTGGGTTACACACTTTTCAACCAGGAAAAGAAAAACATGAGAAAAGTAGTATTTTAAAGAAGCCTAAATGACTGATCTGAGCATGTCATTTAAAAAAAAATACAGGCATGAAAATGACAGCATGAATCACCCCAAATTTTTGATCCGAAGTTAATATTTGATTTAACTGTCTAAAAAACTGCTATATTTATATACCTTTATATGCCTACTGCATATTTATATAGCTGTGTATGCTACAGTTCTACATCTATGCAAGCAAAAGGAAGTGTTTTTAGATTTGAGAAACCATCTTACCGTGTGTGCTTTTGACCTCGGGACTATAAACCATTTAAGCTTATTACAAGCACACAACAACACAATTGTCCTTCCCCCAAAGCATTTCAGTCACTTATCCCTGAATCAAAGTTCCTAGCAGCTGGGAGATCTTTATCTTACCAAGTTAAGATGAAAATTCACTGGACACGACTGATCAAAATGAATTTTCTCAATATACTCAGACTAATGTTGCTTTTGACAAATTCCCTGATTACTCTCAGCTTCCTAAGGATTTACTGCATGTCAGAAAGTTTTTCAGGTCACATTTCTGCTCTGTGGGGATACATCTGATCCCTGTCATAACACCTCCCTTGTTTTCTTTGAGGGTACCCTATATTACCCCTTGAACACACTGAAGAGGTGCTGGGAAGGTAAATACTCGCTGATGTGTCCCATTGCTCCAATCAATAGGTTCATCTCTGTATTACATGTTTTTGCAGATGTTAAATCAACATCATACTTATTCCCGTAAGATGTCATATTAAATTCCGCTTTGTAGATCAGAGGAAAGAGAACTGAAGTGACCTGGTCTTGAATATTCTCAATTAGAAGAAGAGAGGGCAACATATGCTTGTAACATAAGCACCTGGCTGTTTCTTACTAAATACAAGAGCACAAAAATCCCAGAATGTTTTATTTTATCTGCTTTAACAGGCTGATCTTTAGCACACCTGTTCTGATACTTTGGTGGAAAGTTATTAGCCTGACGTACAATTGGTTGCATTTCTATCACCATAAAATACTAATTTAATGCCCACCAGTAAGTAATATCTAAACATCTTAACAGGTTAAAATTATTCATCGGAGTTTCGTTCCTGCTGATACAGATTTTGAAGATCTATCACTTAATGAGTGTTCACCTTAAGTCAAATGCAATTACAGCCACAGATTTGTAGAAATGTTTTTTCTTTACTTGGAGCCATACGTATGTATGCAAAATGCATATAAAATACTGCAAAATGTTTGCAGTAAGTTTGAACCAAATGAAATGGAATAAGAATCTGGACCTGGTTATCCATAAGGAACCCTCTTTTTAATGGCAAACAGAGTTTTCAGCAAGTTTGTAAACAGCAAAGGAACATCACATGGTTTGCATTATAATTTCTCCTAACAGATTTCTCTTTCAAAATGAAGTACTTACTGTAAGATTTTATGTGTTTGACTTAATGTGGTGGAGAAATAAGAATAAAATATTGAAACCTTTGTGCTCATGATTAGGCCAAATTAAGTCTGATTGAATAGAGCTTTAGGAATTCCAGTTACGCTTCAAATCTCCGATGGAAGATGAAGGGAAAGAAATGAACCCACTATAGTCATCACGACTTTCAAAAAAGATTGAGAAAAAAAAGAAGAATGAGCCTGTGGTTAAGACACTCGATTTAGGTCTTGGCTCAATTTCTTCCTTGGTTTGAATGATCTTATGGTCTAGCTGAACTGTGCCTCAGTTTCCCATTAGTAAAATAAGCAGGTATTAAATCCTTACTTTCCTTTCTCTGTTTAAGTTACAAATCTTTCCAAGCAGGAATCCATCCAGAACATGTGCACACAAAGGAAGCTCGTAACACCTATTTGGTTTCTGAAAATTGGTAATATTTCTGTAGGAGCATGGAGACTGCTGACAACAGGTGTTCTTCTCTCTAATTCCACACACAAACTCCTTTACATGGAGACTAAAAGCTAAATTCAGAAAAAAAAGTGTGCCAAAATCTGAAACTGCAACATAATACAATCTTCTCCAGCATCTGCTTGAAGGGGTACCTAGAGCCTACAAGCAGATGAGTTATTAGCAGTCTGTTGAAGAAAAAGTATATAGGAACTAATGAGAGATGGAAACAAGCCTCTTGTATTTAACCTCCTCTCTAACAAATCTAAGCCTATAAAGCACCAGGCCATGCTTAATATTTTACTCTGTACCTCCTCCTTAAATATGGTGGGTATTTTGAATATGTTGTACAGATGTACTTGCTGTTTCAGATTCTGTTGCAAAAACTTAGCACTGAAGTTGGGTACTGCAGTACGTAGACTTGGCACAACTTTCCTATGCAACAGGGAAAGACGTTTTTCGATGAAGGTGGACTTGCCACGTCCTGAAAGCTGCTAATGACTTTGCTGCTTGAAGGCCAGTGAAACCAAAGTGTGTCATCACCCAAACCACTGGTTCATGCCAGATATGACTGAAATATAGCATTAAAACTGAAAATGTGTAACTAATATGCTTGCATTGCGAAGAAAACTCTAGTTGAGTAATGTATGGTGGCATATCATCCTGTTCATTTCAAAAGCTCCATCCTTGAAGAATCATTGGAAGCACCACTGAAGCAGACTTTTAACAAGCCTTTCCATCTGGTGGAAGGAAGCTAATGGGGCTAAGAGTGTGTGAGAGGAAATAATAATTATTGTCTCTGACCTGCTATCTCCCAAGTGCATTGGAAGGGATGGATTTTTAATGATCAGGTTGAGATGGTTAGGATGGAGACATGCACATACCAAGAGGTGCATTGGCTGATCCCCCTTTCTCTTGCAGGAGGTGTCTGAAGGTCTCACTTTTCTCTCACAAATAATCTTAACGAGCATTTTTAGGACAAAGTTCTAAGGGGAAGCAAAAATCTAATGTACTTTCCAAGTGGTGTAGAGATGATTTTGTCTTTAAAGATATCTAATTTCTGTAGCGAAAGAGATTATTTTACACCATATGGTAGCTGCCCTGTGATGTCATAGTGATTAATGACAGGATCAATTGGATGTTCCAGTGGCATAACAAATGACCTAGGTTTCCTGTAATGGCAACAGCTACACACTCGTACTAGGACCCTGCAATTAACTGAGCTGTAGTCTCAACTCCCCCTGGGTTTAAGTACTGTAAAATGAATGCAAAGACTACTACCAGCTTCATGAGGATGTGGGTCAAGCATTCCGTGACTTTTGGCAGATCTCTTAGACTGTGGATATGTGTCTCCCATCTGTAAAACTTCTATTATAATTAGCTGTTCACAGGCTTGACATAAAATTAACCAATTGAAGGTGAAACTTTTGTAGAAGAAAAATATTAAGTGGAAGTAACATAATTATCTGTTCATTTTTAACTCCATATCATAGACTGAAGAACCTCCAACACTCTCTACCTAATGTTATCTTTAAAATGTGTAGGGTTTAATTGATCTCATGATTATTTGTCAGATAACATAGGAAGTCTTCATTAAATGCTTTGTGCCCTACTTTAATGTCAAAGATGTTTTGGGTAATCATAATTCCCTGCCTGAAATAATTCTGGGAGCAGATAAAGTATTCCTACTGTACCGAAGCAAAGCAATACAGACAAAGAATGATCCATTTCTCCCAATACCAGCTTTACCGATAGCTTGATGACTGTCACTCTAGATGTTATTTTAGGTCACATGTACAGACACACATGATTTGTCATTAGCTGATAGAAACGAAACCTGTCAAACTATTTTGTTTCTTGATTCAATCTTTACCTATGATTTTCTTCTGTCTTTCCTGATCACTTTCATCAAAATTGCAATCTTGGACATATGCTGTATTTGGGATCAGGCTTTACGTTTACCAAGACTATGCGGCTCTTTGAACCCAGGATCTTAAAATTATTCATCTTTTTGATCTATCTTTCTCTGTCTCTAATGATAGAAGTACAATATTATTAGGTAATTTCATTATTTTTACAATACCTCTTTTCCACTGCTGGTTACTGGACAGTTCAGTCAGCAAATGGAAGGAAGAAGATCCTGTTACTACCAGCACTGGGTTTTACCAAAAAAAAAAAAGTCATTTTTGTTTGGTTTAGGTTCTTTCATTTAGAAAAAAGTGAATGCTCCTAGGTTATGAAGAGAGTGCTTGAAGGTTGACACGTTAGGATTGGTAGCCTAATACTTTATGATTTTCTTGAATAAATCACACTTCTGACTGATTTCTGAATCTTGTAGTGTATGAGTGCGTAATTACTTCACACTGGTGAGACCAGCTCAGCCAAAACTCCCCTACACTGCTTATATTCTGACTGCAACAACATCCTGGAGGTAAGAAATAAATTCATTTCTACAGACATTTTTCTTCAGGTTAGGTGGTCCAAAGGGTACAGACATGAACTCTGTGCACTGTATAAGCTAACCAGTAAATAGATTTGTGTTCTTCCCTGGTCACTCACAGTTTTCATGACAGGTTTGGAAATGAGGTGAACACACAAGTTTTGAATAATTTATAGAAGTGAAGAAGGAACATTCACAGTGATTGCATTCCAGTGACAACACCCTGGATGATGTCTGGAGGATACCAGGTGCGAGATACAGTGATGGGAGAAGGTGGAGGCAAACACAGCCTCTTGGTGGGCTTCACTTTGTTCCTTGCCACTCACGCAAAGCCACCGATCCCTGCTTGCTCACGGGAATGTTTTTTTGACGTCATTTGGAAGCAACGGTTGCTGGCTACTGTTATGGGCACGAGAGTGTATAAGGCAGACCACAGATCTGATTCTGTAATGACAGTTCTGGTCATGTTTTTATAGTGAGTATAATTGCACACATACGATGAAAGCTCTCCTGTTTATTTTATTTTAATGTGACTATCCAAAGACTCTCTCAGCTGAATTTGCTTCATTAGGTTAATTTAGAACTTTTTTGTTAGTGAACTCTAAATTGGCACTTCAGCATTTGCAAAGAATGAGTATTCCTTCCTACTTTTAATTCATCCCATGTAGCTATTGAGTGACAAGGGAAATGTTAATTTATGATTGGACACTGGAACCTGAAATAACAAGTGGAAAGCAAGAGACAGGAGACTTTCAAAGCATGAAATTAAAACCTTTGGGCTATGACTTAACTTACTACTTATTTTTCTTGTCTTGTTGCCATCAATACTTTTGTTCTATTCGTGATGTCATGTGTTTCACAAGGCATGATTTGGGGCCTTTTTGCTCTTTGTTTTCATGTGATATATAGGGTATTTTTTATTAGTTTTTATTCTAACCCATGCTTTGTCTGTTCTTCTTCAGATGTGTGCTATTAATTGTCTTTATGAAAGCTATAAATATTTCTGAGATATTTAGCTGTAGTTCGCCTTTCGCTTGCACAAGGATCACATATGAGTAAATAGAAAATGTAAATTTCTGGGGAAACCTGAGAGCCAGCAATCTTCTGTCCCTGCACTAAGCAGGCTCAGGACACCAGCATGCCCATTGGCTAGCAATCAGAGAAACCATCAAAGCTGACCACTTTTCCTGGTAGTTTTGACCTGGGCAAACCAACGATGTGTCAGACCATGCCTGGGCCCAGTGTGCTGGACGGGACAGGACAGGGTAGAACAGGACAGGACAAGGGCTGTTCACATGCCTGTCCAACTTCTCTGAAGGGGAAGAGTGATGAACCATATGAATTAAAGTTATTGTAATATCATGAAATTACAATTTGAAAAGACTCCTGTTACTTTAAAGAATTCTGAAGTGCCAAGCACATCAGAGGGTAAGTGTGAGACAAAACCATGATAAAAAAATTGTGAAGGGATGTTACTCTTTGAGGATTTGCTTTCTTGGCTTTCTGTGGTGTAAGCAGGTTCCGCTATTGTCAAGTCACAAATGCTGTAGATACATAAGAAAGCTCAAAGGTGGCATAAACTCATTCTGCTGGTTCAGATCTATTAAAAATGTTTGATCTGCACCAGATCTAATATTTTCCTGGAAGATGCATCACCTATCCCTTGCAATGGGCATAAAACTATATAACCAATATAAATTCTGAAGTTTTCCCTCAGTGAGTTCAACAATCATGAACCCACTCCAGTTGAGATCAGAATTGATGTTTGAGCTATAAGGAACAGATGCTTTATTCGCAATCAGGAACTATGGCATGACTGGCAACTGGGTTTGTCAAATAAATAATGCCTTTCAAACCACAGTTAGAACTTCCATTTCTGCAAGAGGAAATCCTAGAATTTGGCTGATCTCATGACAAGCATGAATGCTAAATATCAAGTTAAAAAATCTGACTAGAAAGTGATTAAGCATTTTGCCTGTCTCCATTTCTGAATGTTCACCTTCGGGCACAAACAGCATTGCTTTGCACAAGGCTGATTCTCAATCTACAAATCACACAGCTCTGAGATGTCTAAGGTTAACCCTCCAGATTGTTAGTCACTTAGATTTAAAATCATATACAAGCTGTTGTGTATAAATTCTTATAAATTGTGGACAGTACAGATAAGAGAACTCAAGGAATAAAGGAAATTTTGCTCATTGTAGAGAGTCATGCCAAAGGATACAATTTTGTTCTTAACTAAGAAATCTCTATGGCCTTGAATTACTGCTCTTATCTATTAAGATAAACTCCGATCCCTTTTATACCAGGTTCAGTTGAGATCCCTCCAAGTTCTGTAAATACAGTGTATCTTGCTCAGTTAATGCATTACCAACATGCTAAAAAAAAGCACCAACAGAATCTGAATGAATTCTTGATGGTAGAAAACCCAAAGTATTGACTTATTGTTAAAACCCAGAAAGTACTGGTGTATGAATGGCAGGATTATTTTTTCAAAAAGATGTTTCAGTATTTCAGTAGGAAAAGATTTCAACGATAATGACTGATACAGCCAGAAAGAGCAGAAGGTTGTGGATGAATCCTTTGTCCTTTTTTGGACAGCTCACCTCCAGGTTTGCACATATCTGACAGCCTTCAAAAGCTCTAGAACTCTATAGAAGTCTCCTAACATAAAGGAATGAGGTGAAACAGATGAGTTAGCTGCAATGAGTCTCAACCCACTATCGATGCAGTGCAAGATCAGACTTGCCCCTTAGTCTCACATCCCCCACCTTTCATAGTGGAAACTTGACCATGTGCTTCAACTTTCTCTTGGCTTCAGTCCTCTCTCGGCATAAGTTTTTGGTTTGTCTTAGTGGCTGGGGAGGGGGTCTAGGCTTGCTCAGTGTTATTGAGCAAAGACGAGCTCTTGTTCATGCAGTGTGATAGAGTCAGGCTTGCACAGGGTGAAATGTGCTATGGTTTGCTCTATTGAACAAGTACACTGAGCAGGGCTCTTCCCACACACAACGGAGATGCTCTGACCCTGAATTGTAGCCAGGAATGTAGCTGGAAACATGCAGGTCACAAGGGTTTGTGTGCTTAACCCAGTTTTCAGGTCCTTTCTTCCCTTTGCAACAGCAGTAAGTATAGCATGAGTTATCCTGCTTCGTTAGAGTCAGGGCGTGAAGGCAGAGGGAAATGAACCTGTCACACGCATGGCCAAGAGAGGTCACAGATTTGATCAGGAGACCCCTGGCCTTAGTTCCAGGTAGGCACAGTTTGAGCCATGGTCCTGCTGACGATCCCAAGCTTTTATCCATTTGTCACTTTCAGTGCAAAGTGGAGAGAATTGTGTGTGAGAAGGCAGTGACAAATTCCCACAGAAAACTTGGATTCAGTTTTTGTTGCTGCTTGTCACTTCCTGACTGAATTGAAAGCACCATTTACTGTTATCCTGCCTCGGTGCCTGTGAAAATGATTTGAGTCAGGGCCAGCAGTAACCTGCTTCTTCTTTCCCATGTAGCTTTTCTTTGCCAGAGTCTTAAACTCTGAAGGGCTCCACTGCAGAAATAATACTATTAACTCTAAGCACTCAGAAGTTTTTAATCAAGGACTCTAAAACTGCGAGACAGGCTTAAAATCCAGAGATTATATTACTAAATGATGGCTTATAATACTAAATAATTATCTGCTTTGTGTTTTGTTTTGTAAGACAGGAATACACTTGATCGACATTTTCAACATTTTCCCTGCAACCACACAGACTAGAATGTTGAGAATCTCGTATATTTAAATGTCAGGATTTGGGACCTAAAGAGAAAATTTTTGAAAAATGAACTTTTCATGGGGGTTTCTTGTATCATAGAGATTAAATGAGTTTTTTCAACTCATCTGTCTTTGGTGAGGAATTAAATTGGAAGAACTGCTTAAAATTACAGAATTTAAATAATTCTTTATTTTGTTAAATGAAAGTGTCCTGAAAAATCTTAGTTGTAAGGAGTAACACTTCTGTAAGAGTGAGAAAGGAAAAGACAGCGATCTGGATAGCAATGCCGCTGCTGAAACAATCTGAAGAAAATAGCCAGTTACTACCCACTGGAGGTTTAGAAATCCTTTCTATATGAGCAGATTGTTTTTCTCTAACGTTTTAGAGATTTCTTTTATCAGTTTGGGTAAGATAGAGAGTAGTCTTGTAATGGTGCCAGAACCAACCTTAGCAATTCTAAATGTACAACGTAAAATGTTTTATGTCACACAGATAAAGGCTGAAACACTGGATCCAAATCATTTGCGGATTACGGAAAAAGCTGGACGCATTTGCTTACTGCCAGCTGGTTGCAACCTCGGTTACCAAGCAGAACAGAGACCAAATGCAACCAACATGAAGCTTGAAGAAACTCAGCATCTGAGCCTGACTTTCACTCTAAGGGTCAGGACCCATTTGCTTAGTCATATTTCAAAGAACTGAATTATTCTCATCAAAGACACGAGCACCCTTCATTGACTTACAGGAGAATACTCTTCAGTAACACTGCAGTGAGGCAAGCTCCCACAAACATTTCCAAAACCTCAGAACTGGTGAAATGGCCCACACTTCATGCAGGTTTTTTCCTACACCACTGTCTCTGTTGTAAAATATGTTTCATAGAATGAAACTGTTTTTATAGTTTCCTGTACAAAGGCTCGATGCACACCTAAAGTAAGGGCTCCTTTCTCAATGTAGTGTGTTGTTGTGGTTATCAGGGTAGCCTCAGAAAAGCAGACTGTGAAAAAGGCACCAAAAATGAAGACAAATGAACTGACTAGTGAATCCAGCACAATGAAAAGTTTTCTGGTCTACAAAACTCTGTGTGACCTTCTGGTCTCATTAGAGTTGGTGGTTTAAAAGTCCATCGAGGCATGCATGGACAGCACTCAGATGAAATGCCTCTGCTTTTTTTGTAAAGGTCTATTCTTGTTGTCGCAAACTCAGCAGTGAATTATAGAGCACATCCACGATTTGTAAATGTGGATGCAGATTACTTAAGCAGAAGCAAAGCACAGCAAATGGCCCTGATCCTCTGTCCAGTCTGAGGAACTTACTTTTATAAGATCACATGTTCAGACTAAAGTGATTAACATATCTGCAGAGATTCAAAACTTGTTAGTCCTCTTTTGATGGGGAGAAGGGAGTCATTCTTAAAATTGCAAAGGGATGTGTGAATCGAGTGTATAAGTTGTGCATGTGCACGTATACACGTCAGCTACTGCCCTCTGCTGCGCAAAATCACATCTTCCCAGCAGCTAAACGAGCAGCAACCTTCTTCGATCAACTATGACGCGCTCACGCTTTTGAAGTTGGAGAAATGACTTCCCTCCCACCAGTGAGATATTGAGAGAGTCACCATGCTGTGCGATGAGCCTACCATGAAACTTCTAGCAGGCTATAGTTTTCTTGCAGAGGACTAGAGCAGTGCTTATGCTCTAGAGTCTGGTGAGTGGGCAGATCTTCTCAGCCTAAGCCAAAATTTACCTGTGCTTGAGACATCTTCACTGTCACCTTAGCAGTAGGCGGAGACTCTGAATCTGAATCTATATATGAATCCTGGACACTGTAGTGCTAAGTGCTGCAGCAACATCTTTAGAAAGTCAGCATAAACCAAAAGTTTAAGCTTCTGAGACTCCTCACTTTCTACCCCAAGCTGAGAATGAGCATTTCCTTCAGCCACCACTGGGGAGGTTGTGCCAGCTCCTGTGCTCAGCCTTTGCCAGATCATGGGTTTGGTCAATCACTTCCTCATGCAGCACAGAACAGCAAGATGTGAACATCACCTCCTTTTAGAGAAAGGGAGGAGGAAAGTCCTGCCTTGCTGGAGATCACTGCAAGGGCAATATCTGTCATCTCTGAAAAGCTGCCTGCTCAATGTTTTTATGCCTGAGGAGGGTTCAGGGGAGATTGAGTGAACTGAGAAATCTGCAAGTTAATAACAGCACATATCTTCCATTAAATTTGTGTGGTTTTTTAATTATTTGAGGACAGAAAGCATAGGTTAGACTGTGCAGAGAACTGTGAGGTGTTTGGGTGCAGAAAAAGATTTTTTTAACCTAATCTTTTTTCGGTTCAGATTCTGTGTACCTGCCTATAGAAAAGGTGGTAGTGAAGACAGCTTAAGTACAGGCAAGTTTTAGCTTAGGCCAAGAAGGGCCACGCGCTCTCCAGACTCCAGGCCAGCAGAAGACCTTGCAGTCTGCTGCCTGCTGCTCATTCACACATCTGCAGAGATTATGACCGTTGCAGACCTGCCAGCCAATTTGCTGCTCTGAATGCATCCTAATTTAGCTGCAAATTACTTCAGCTAGCTGAAGCTGTTTAAAACAGTTCTTACTGGCCTGGGTCATTCTGATTCAGATAATTTGAATCAACAAATTTGTTGCAAGCAGCAAGCTGGAGCTGTCAAAAGGGCAGTGAAAAACATGAAGGGTCCTGGGCTGAAGAGTGTCACATCACAAAGTGCAGTCTCAAAAGGACATACATTCAAGACCCAAAGAATGTTATGATTAATAAAGCTCCTAATATTTTCTTTCCTTAAAGATATAAATTTGCATGTATATTTGTGGAAGTGTGCACATAGTGTAAGAATTTGTACACATGCCGTGTGCCAGGACAAATGAGGGATTATCGAAAATGAATAAGAAGAAATGAACTTGCTCACAACCACACCTTGTCAAACCTTCCAAATTGGAAGACTTCTTCTCTTAGGTAATTGTTACTTAAGACTTTCCAAACAGAATTCTTACACATATATCTCGCATGTGCCTTTATTTCTTCCACCTGCTCTCCCTTCAAATTGTTTACAACTGCGGCATCTGGAATTGTGAATTGATTGAAGCTGTCTTAATGTGGTCTGGTGATACGAATAAGAAATAATGGTGCAACGCCGTGTTTCCTTGTATGTTTTCCAGTATGTCGTTAAAACAGACTGGGACAGTCAAGTACAGAAAAAAATATAAAAGTATCAATTACCGCTGCGTGAGCATATTGAATTACTGGTGACACAGGCAGTACAGAATCCTACTTAAAAGCCACAGTTAACGAGGACCTTGAAAGTGACCAATCACTGGTTTTAAGGGACTGAACATTTTTGGCTAATAATATTTCTGCTATTTCATATTCATCAATTACCCTCCCCAATATTCATATCTCCTCTTCATTACTCTTCCAATCTTGTCAGTGTTTTTACTATATCCATGAAAGTAGCTGGTCCTGGCTACAGCCTCTGAAGGCACATTCAGGACCTACACTGGTCATCTAAGAAAAACTGAACACAACTTTTTCATGGTTGGAAGCCTGGTCTGGAATGAGCACAGTATAAATGATCGCTGAATGTGTGACTAGAAAGGGTGGATTTTGGTTGCACAGACTCTTCTCTGGCTAGCACTTCAAAACCTACTGCACCTTTTTCTTACACATCTGACCTCTGAGAAAGCTTGTGTACAAAATGCAGGGTTTCGCTGCTCTTCCAGTGTTTGCCATGGACAGTCATGTTACACTTGCTCATTGACCAAGGGGCAGACATTTTTGCTTTAGCACTGTAAGCAGAAAGCAGCTGTTTTGTACCAATATGAGTTTAAGGCACATATGAAGGAAGCTTGTCATCTCCGATTAACTTTGCAGATACCTCTTCTCCATCCCATGTTGCAAAGGAAGGAAAAGAGTCTGGAAAAAAGAGTGTTTCTGTGAATACATGGCCTTGGCTGTGTGCGATCAACATTAAACTGCTATTGTTCGTTGCCTAACGAAAATGACAAAACAGAGGAAGAAAAGATCCTTCATTACAGTTCAGGTTACTAAGTGCAGTTCAAGGGGAGACAGGTCCTTACAGATATTCACTTCAAACATACAGATGCAAAAATAGACTCTAAAAATAACAAACTGAGATTGTATAAACAATTTCAACACCCAGCTCATCCACACTATTAAAATAATATGTTCTTGATGGCAGCAGCTCAAATAAATCACTCCTACTAAGGTTGTAGCAGTACTTCAGAGTCTGAGTCTCTCCTCTGATTTAAGAGAAGATAGACTGAGTGTTGTTTTCAAGTAATTGTGGACTTCTTTCTTGGGCAGGAAGAAGTAAATTGTGAGGAAGAACACAATCTCTCTGAGGAAAATTGCCCAGCAGATTGGAGAGTTAATAATGTAATATAGAGTTAATAAAACCTGTACAGAAAAACAGTAGGGATAATATTGGGGTGGCTGTAAGATTATTTTTAAAGGCTGTGTGAGGCTCTGTGAAATATCTTGTATAAATAAGTTCTTACTGATTTTTAGAGCAGTTATGGGAGGTGTTAAGTACATTGACACTTCATAATTATGGACATATTTAAGGGAACTTTTTTAATTCCGGTGAGATGTACAAAAACTCCGTTTCCATTTTCTTTTCAGCCGCGTTTGTCATCTTACCTGCGTCTTTAGGAACTCTTTCTCCTTTGTGTCACTGAGTCTCTGATTTATCACAAACACTGGCGTATAACTGCATCGTGCAATAAGAACTGCGCTGTGTCTGCTGGAAAGTCAAATGCTGGTTACATTTTTCTCTTTCAGGCACAAAAAAGGAATTTGATAAATCATTAGGGCAACATGATTTCATTATAGCAACATGTGCTATTGGCTTTTTTTCATAGTTATTAGTCTGTATTTCTACATATCGACTTTTTTTATGCTTTGAGAATGTATATATACACCAGAAGAATCCTTCACTGAGCTATGTTCATAAAAGTCACTTCCCACCTTATCACTTACGTACCTTTGAACTTAACATATTTCTATTGTGTATAATACTCCTTTCCAGGAAAAATAAACCTCTTAGAATTGTGCCCTACATTCATGTTTGATATTTTGGGGTTTTCAACGAGAATGAACTTCATTCAACATTGCTTTGCACATTGCATAGCTATTTGCCTATGTGGAAATCAAAATAAAGTTAGTATAAAATGTTACCACGCTGATTCTGTAGCATTACAAGACTGCATCAAAACAGTTCTAAGTGACCACACACAGTGCAGTGAAGCAGGAGAGGTAGCCAAATATTTGTAACCATTCAGTATTTCCCAGGAATATGCTGGGACACTAGCTTCTATTGTCTAGGAAGGAATTCTGTCACCTATTAAATAAAATGATGGTTTGCATTTGTTTATTGTTTGTCATCTAGAATTAGAGAGTGTATTAATCTGCCTGTTGATGTAATTTTGGCGTTCTTTTGCACACCACTGAAATGCAGCCACCTCTGGGGAGATGCATGGCAGCTGTGAATAGCTTAGGGCATTGCAATAGTGTGGGAACCAAGTGAAGAACTGTGATTTAGTGGCAACCTGGATTTTTAGCAGTTACTGCTCAACAAGTTCTTTGAAATGGTGACGTTACTGCCAGTTGCAGCAGCTGCTGGACTCTTTTACCCTCATAAAGAGAAAATTAGAAATACCTAATTCCTTCTTGATGTTTTGCTGTTGTTGCTGCTTCAATAAAACAGCTGGCTATTTTGTGTTTATTTGTTTTGTTTATGGAATTAAAGACATAATAACAATTAACTACTTAGGAAAATAAACTATTCTTAGCTACTAAGCAGACCCACGCTTCTTAGATATTTATTCTGTTTGCTACCTGCCAGCACTCTCATACAGCAAGTCTGCTGCTTCTCTTTTGCTGCAAGTTTCATCTCTCATTGTTTCCACAAAGCTAGATTCTGCATGTTTCTCACAATAAATCATTTTCTGCTTCTTCATTTTACTGTGGCTGATGTCAGCATTCACAAACTGCTCAATCTGCTAATCAGCCTGAGCAGCTGGAAATTAATATACTGTGATAAAAGTCAATGGAACAACATTATTTTCACAAAAAAATGCCTGAAGTAAAAACATCATAATCTGACTGCTTGTTATAAAAACAGTTTCAACAAGCACAGTGTGTCATGTTATATACCATTATGACAGTTAAAATGTAGACATTTGATCTACCTATTGTAAAAGAGATGTATCCAAAGGGCTAGACCCACCTAGGACTAGATTTCAGATGTTCTGCCATTAGGTGGAGTCCACAGAATTGCAGCAGCTACCTGTACTCACCTATTCAACACCCAGGAAAGCTGGTGACAACAAAAAAACATTCAGAAAAGCTAGGATGTCAAGATGAGAGCCACCTGAAGGAATATTTCATCTTTTTCAATATCCGATGAGTTTTTGTATATTCAGTGGATAGGTGCAGCAATTTCAACAAGTGAGAGTGAACGTGAGGAAGAGCTTCTTTCCTGTGAGGGTGACAGAGCACTGGAACAGGCTGTCCAGGTTGGCTGTGGATTCTCCTTCTCTGGAGATATTCAAAACTCGCCTGGACAAGGTCCTGTGCAGCCTGCTCTGGGTGACCCTGCTTTGCCAGGGGGGTTGGACAAGATGATCCCCAGAGCTCCCTTCCAACCCCGAACATTCTTTGATTCTGCGATTCTGTGATTCTGTGAGAGTGAGAGTGTCCCTTTCCACAGGACTCTGCAGTCCATTGATTTGGACTCCCTCCAGAGAACACCACAACTTCCAAGCTGTAAGTCCACCTTCACTCATTCAGAAAGGTGAATTTAATCAAGGTCTAAATGTTCACCAGAATACACTTCATAGCAGTTTCATTCTTTGCAGAGTCTCTTTATTGCTAGAGAAAAACACAAAGGTCTACATTAAAAAAAAAAAAGACAGAAAATAGGAGTCCAAGACTTCCGTCTGTATGCAGAATTAATTAATAACATGCAGTACATTAAAATATTCAGAAAAGTAAATTCCTACCACATCTATAAGGAAAGTAAATATAATTATCTGAGTTTCACAGGTGAGGTAACCAAGACATATTTTAGTTTATGTGTCTTAGCAAAAATTTTAAATGTCAGAAGTAGCAAAAATCCTCAAAATACTTTCTAAATCTCAACTCTACTCCTTCATAATAATAGTCTGTGTTACTAATTTTTAATAATTTCAGAAAGATTTTCTGTACATTTATTGATTTTCAGCATAATAGTACTAAAGAGAAATTGTCTGCAATTAAAACAAAGTTTAAAAATGAAAAGTTTCTTATCAATTTTTAAATCAATTATACTATTCATTATGAAAACAAGTAAGATGAGGCTAAGTTGATGCCTTTCACTTTGCATTGGTTCTAGTAGCTGATCAGCACAGTTCCATCTAAACTCTAGACTATTAGATTTAAAGTCAGTTCATCCTCCTGTAAGGGAAGAAATCACAGTTGGCTGACTTAGAAATGGGAATGTTGCCTCAAGTAATTGTAGTCTGATGCAAATTAAATAACAGTTATTGCTCAAATGTGCCGCATAAATTCTGTATAGAGAATGCACTTCATAAGCAGCACTGTTTTCATACAGCCTCAATACATATGATGCATTAGCACCAGAAAAACAGAAATAACAAGACTGAAGAGAACTATGTAGCAGTAGATTATTATCACTTGAGGCTCTGGTCAGTTTTACATACTTATTATTCTGGCAAATTCCTAGCATAATAATGGCTTTTAAAAAGATATAGAAAAAAAAAGAGGAGAGGAGGGCTTTTGGATATTTTAGTTCATTTTGGCTGTAAAATGTATAGAAAGTTAATTTTACAGTCAGTGCCAGTGTCATAAGGCTCTCCCAGGATTTCTGTCCTTCTTCTAGTGAGACAGCCTCTGCAGCAATGAAGCTTGGCAAGAGAACTGAACCTAGCTTACAGCTTCATAGTCTCCTTCAGGTACTGTGTGTTCTGTAGCAGAAAATGATGCTTTGGGGCAAAACACAGCATCATACAATTAAGAGTTCAGAGGAAATTGCTTAGCTAATGCATCTCACCATGCCTTTCTCCTCAGCGTAGGAAAAAGTACATTTGGCTACTGTATTTCCCAGCAGTAGTTAAATCAAAGGACAGGACAAAAGAACCACAAGTGGCTACTCAGCATTTTTATTCTGTTTGATGGAGGAGGTAACTTTGGCAATTCTATTAGTGTGTTTTAAAATGAAGGTAATCAAATAATAAACTTCAATTTCTTACATCTTTATTTTATTCTCCACAAAGCTGTTTTTGCACTGCACTTTCAAAATATTGAGGGAATTCTACAAAAAATTCCCATTTCTGATTAAATAGTGTATAATTCTTCATGGATAGCTGATTTCTTCCAGACATTACCTTTGGGGAGAGTAAGTCATTACTGGAGTAGCAAAAGGGAGATACCAGATTTATAAGAGGAAGAATCTAAGTAGGCTGCCTACACAGACTTCTCAATTTCTCCACAGTCTTTGGCATATAACATATATCCATTGAAAGAAATCCTGCTCCCACCGAACTCAATGGGAGTTTACCAATAATTGTCACGGGGCTAACATTTTACCTAAGGAATTTTCAAATGGATGTAAGCCATCACATTTCAGGACACTGAGGAACCTCTAACTCGTAGAGTTGGGCAGGGAATTTTCCCTGTGGGCAGGTCATTTAGAGTATGGTAGAACTCCAGGCTCTGTGCCCCAGTGTGGAGCCAAGCAGAGGGACTGACTCTGCTCCTAGCAGGATTACAGCACCATCCAACAGTGTTCCAACTTGACAGTCTCGCCAGGACTAACTCATGTCTTCCTACTCTCTGAAAGAGTTTATTCAAGACTTTTTCTGGCATTTCTAGACATGCGACGTCATCATCCCTTCAAGGACTATTCACTCCAGGATTTCTTACACCTCAGCCTTATTTATCTAGGACCAGTCCCTTCTAAAGACACAATATTATACTATGTGGACCACTTTTTAAGATCTTTCTCATAAAAGTTTCATCAGTGCTATGTATGAGATGCAGGAAGCATTTCTTAGTCTCTGACACAAACACAATGCAGCTATGGTCACAGAAAGCCACTGTCAGAGCTGGGATTCCATACTTCACTGATCTATATTAGATTTGCACATTTTTACCTAACCAGCTCTCATCTCCACTCATTCTCCAGCATTCCCCTTCTGCTAAGTACAGAGGTTGGAAGTTTTTTTTTCCTTTTTGACTTGTCTCATGTCCAGGATGGATTCCAGCTATATATTCCCAGCCCATACATCTGACAACTCCACGTCCTTCTCTGTTACTTCCCCAACCTCCTAATTTAGTAGTATCTTCAGATTTAACAAATGTGGTATGTTATCCTTCTTCAAGATCATTAATAAAAATGTCAAATAATGCTGGGCCAAGTTCCCGTCCCCACAACACTTACCCACAGCATGATGCATTGCTTTTTAAATTTTAGCACAGTGACTGCTCCCTTGCATTGTACATCACAGTGCTGAGGATGCATCGTAGTGTAAAACCATAGATAAAAGCAGGTTAGAATATTCTGATATCTTGGGCTAAGACAAATTGTATTTCAGAAGTTTCCTTGTACCTTTGAAGCGTGAAATGCAGGTGTACAATATCTTATTAGACAGGGGAGTCATATTAAGGGGTTTGGCAGAGCTCGGAAAGTACAGACTGAGCCAACTGTTTGACTTTGGGAGAATGCCTAATGTTTTATTAGCACTGCTGCTTCTTTTCAAGAGAAGTCAGTGGTCATTTGGGAGGTCTAATGAGAAATGTTTCATCAACAGAGTACTAGTTTTTCCAAGGAGGAAAATTAAAACCATTTCGTACCCCAAAAAGTGATTTGTTTGTAGCTATATCTCAAGTTATTCTAACTTGTACTTCCAGTCATAAAAGGCAAGAGGTATGAGGAGACTGTCAGGGTAATGACATCCCTTTCCTCCCTAGGCACTCCACTAATGTGTAAAGCTAAACAGATATTCCGAATAGTTGACTTTACCTGGGATTTCTCAGTAAGGTCAACCTCTTGTCAGATAGCTATTTTCTGAACACAGCCTAACAGAGAAACTTAATGACCTCTATTTACTTCAAGTAGAAATCCATCAAAGGGACAATTAGCTAATTTTAAACATAAATTGGCTCCCTAGTGAGAAGCAAGCTTATAAATAAACCATTTCATTTGTTCACTGAACTAGACTGTCATGCAAGTGAAATTGCTGACTCCAAAGCAGACAAAGCGATTTGAAATGTTTATGTGAATGACTTCAAATTGGCAAACTTTTCTTGCCTTAAGTGCCCTGAGAGCAGGACTTAGGGGAACAGACCCCGGGAAGCAGCTTCCTTGCCACTGCTGACGTGCTGGCAGGTTGCAGCCGGGGTCAGCCCTGCTGTATCTACACCTTCCACTGGAACAAAGCATCCCAGGCGCTCTCCAGTGCTTCTGTCAGCAGGCGGTAAATGGTGCAGACACACACAGCTCCTCAGCTTCCCAGCTTGCACTCAAGTAACTTGGATGCTAGCACCATACATGGAGGGAAGAGCAGGTTCCTGCTCTCAATTGGACTATGTAGAATTGTGAAGTGCTTGCAAGAAAGCTGCACTGATTGCCTGTTGGTTTTCTCTCTCTTGAGTGTTCCCATCACCATGTTACATAAGCACCTTTAGTCTTCACTGTAATTATTTCTCCAGTATAAAACAGATTCTTGAAGGAATGGAAGTGCTGGTTTCTGATAGAGTCACTGTGCCTCAGTTTCCTAAAAGTGAGGTGTTTGGTGGGACATAGGTTTCCAGAAGAGCAAAGCAAGGAAGAAAGGTCCATATCTCAGGAGGCTGCCTTATGACACATGCTGAGGGCTTTCATTTTCTTTCCCAACCAACAGCCCTGAGAAGCAGTATGTGCGCTCGTGTTGCATGTACTCATCACCACAGTATTTCCACAATATTAACTTTGTTTAAGGGGTGGTTACATGAGAATAGTCTGAAGATACTTAAAAGATGACATATAGGGCAACAGAGAAAAGGAGAGACTTTGCAGGCCATTTTCCAGTCCCATGAGATATGGGGACTGTGAAAATGTCTGATGAGTCCCCATTGCATTCTCAAGCAGAGAACAGGATGGAGCCTGCCTAGGTCAAATGGGGGGTTCAGGAGGGAAACTTTATAGCTGTCTTCACCCTGTTTGAATAGAGCTCTCCAGTTTGCTGTGCAAAATGTTATCGGACCAGAGATTAATTGCTTCTAAAGGCAGCCAAGTAACTGCTAGAGGCAATAAAAAGGGGAAGAAAGCAAAGATCCTTTAAGTAGAATTTAATGACCTTCTCCTGCACATAGTTTTACTTTGTCAGATTAATATATAGTCACTTGTATAAATGCAAGTGTGCCTGTGCTTGTGTGTGTTTGTGACTCTATGTTTGTGGTGAGATTGTGCTTGCATACCCAGGTTGCTCTCTTCTCTAATGCTGATTAACTTTGCTCAGAGGAACGTGTCATGATTAAATCAACTAATCTCATCTAAACTAATCTGAAAACAAGAGATAACTGTTCCCACAGTTGGGAAATGAGAAGGTTCTATCTCGAAGTAGATTATCTGTATTCAGTGGACTTTGGGGACCTTCATCATTCTTTGCAACAGATGGAAGAAATGTTCAAATTGTGACACTTTTCTTTGGTCTTTCACACCTGCTAAGAGATAGGAAGGTCTGTTCATGTTGAAGATTTGTCCCAGAAATATAACCTTGATGGGATTTTATGAGGCCATGTCTGACACATCAGTGCATTTAGGCATGGTTTAGTAAACTTGTGACTCCATCTATTTCAAAGTACTGAAGTATTGGATCATTTTGAGCTGTGAAAACTGAAGTCCTTCCAATAATCACACAGGATGAGAAGGCACTAGGAAAACTCAACATGCAATTTTTGCCCCGGAGAGGTCAAATATAAGACATTACTTTCACCACAGTTTAGTTGTCTACTGTCTCATTAACTACCCATAAATATTCTTTATTATACAGATTTTTTCTTTAATCCACAAAAGTGCATCCTGGGCAGAAGGAAGGCTGAGGTACATCTGTCCTGACGTTGATGGAATATTTCTAGTATGGACAGGTTACCTTTTTCTTTCCTTGAATCTTTCTACAATCTGAGTTGATAAATTCCATAACTGAAATTAATAGTCATTCTTCAGAAGTTAGAGATGTGGTAGAAGAAACCAATAAATACAATCAGTTCAGTCCTTACCAACTCACACCAACATATACTGGACCTGTAGTTAATGGAGTTACCTCCATTTACAGACCATTTACAGAAACAATCATGTACAAGAAACAGTCACCTACTTTTTTTCTTCACTTAATGTTAACGTTGAGGAAAGAAAAGTCTGCTACAAAAGAGAGGCTAAGAATAGACCATAAAGTATGTTTGGTAGAAGAGGACTCATGCTTCTAGCATTTTGTGGAGTACCACAGCTGTGGGTCAGCACACATTCCCATAAAATGGTTATCAGATGCAAGTATGCAGTTTCCCAGCAGTACTCTGTGGTTCAGAGTTAGCAGTTAGCAATTCTCACCACACAGCTGAAGTCATTTCCCTGCATTTGCCCCAATTTTTAAACAAAATGAAACACACCACAGATTCTGGAAAGTTGAGAAGATAATTTGTGAAGTCATTGCTCAGTTTGGGACAACTAAAGAAGGGAGAAATAATTTAAGGTATGCATATAAGATGTATAGCCATATTCTGCCTTTTAGTGTATCTTCATTGTGACAAAAGGAAAAGTTGTTTTCAGCTACCTTTTCAAAGGCAGACCACACACCACCTTCTTCCCAGCTTGCAAACTTTATCTCTTATTCCCGTTCTGCATGAAGGAGTAACTGAAATATTCATATTAAAGCCACAGTCTAGGGTCAAAGCAAGAATCATTGATGAGATGTTCCCAGTGTTTAGAATCGTCCCTAGTTTCGGTAGAAAGAAAAAATGTCTGTCTTCTGTTTCCCTTTACTGGCTGATTTGATCATGCATTTGAAGAATAACACTTCAAGAGTGTTGTGTGAAGATGAATGCCAGCTATATGATGTGATTGTCTTGGACCCTTCCCAGGAGGTTGAATATGAACTGAAATCAAACACAAGTCCTTTCAAACTTGCTTTGACAAAATAACGTATCCTCTACATGGCAAACCACCTAACTGAACCAATTGGTTCATCTTATAATGATGGGAAAAAAACGCAAAGCTTTTTAAAGATTCTGGTTGCAGTATGAATGAAGACACCTGTTGCTCTCTTGCAAAGAGGTCACGTTGCTTTGGGCATTCATTGGCATAGCAATCCCCATTGCCCATGCAAGGAATGGTAAAATTGCAATTTCTGTTATGTTACCTTCTGAAGGAGATGCTTAGTCTATTCTCAGGATGGACTTGAATAGGAAGGATAGTGTCAGCACTGTGAATTTACTGTGATTATAGAGGTAAGATAAGTGGGAAAAGAAAGGAAGCTTGTTGAATTTTGGCACAGAGACAGCTAGTTCCTCCAGTTAGTCTTCCTTGGCTGTACCTCTGGTCAACAAAGACAGAACAGCATCCCTGGAAGTCAATTCAGGGCACCTAAATCAGACATCTGCTCAGAATCGCCTTTTAGAAGAATCTCTGCTTTTATCCATTGACTATAGAGGGAAAAAAGTCATCTCCATCTAGTGATGTCAACACCTCCTGACTAGTAGTGTCATCTGAGGCAAAGTCCCACGAAAACCCTAGAGGATAAGATCACTAACAGTTCCTTCTGTTCTTCTTTGAACATCCTGTGCTTCGCTCATCAGTGCACGAAGATTGCACTTAGAGCTGAACCCTGATGTCTAACACTCTGGAGCACTTTAATTCATTTGCTACATTTACCCTCCATACCATTGCAGAATATGGATGCTCTAGATTTCATTGTTTTATTTCTTGATGGATGTATTATTATTAAATCTCATGGCACAGATCAAGATTTGAAGAAATCACAGTCTTTGAATTTGAAGGTCATAAAGGAAAGCTGTGAGATATGATAAGAAAAAAACCCAATTATTTTCATGATCTGAGAAAGTGTTTATACGTGCTAGTATATTTTAAAATGAAAGTATTATTTGAAAATGAGAGAAAATATTATTTGAAAATGAAAGAAATTGAGAAGTAGGCGTTTAGGAATTGCAAAGCTCACACTCTAATCCCAACCTCTACCCTGCTTTGTGACCACAGGCACTCTCATGTACTTCCCTTATTTCCTAAAGACATTCACTAACAAACTGTCATTATTACCTAGCTCCTAGGTAACTTTTTTATCCATCAATCTCAAATTGTATTGCTAATGAAGCAGAATTATTTTTTATTTTCCAGATCTGGGGCAGAGACTGCGCAGAGAGAACAAAAGGACTTGTCCAATCTTCCCAGCCGGTGAGGTTGGAAGAGGACACCCTTCTCTTACGCCTCAGGTTATTCCTATACCTGCTAACCCCCACTTTGCAAATAGTTCTCGTACCCACAGTGGGTTCTGAAACTGATTTAATTAAAGTTTGAGGAGCCTACTAGTCCTGAGTTGAAAGAAGCAATGTACATTAAGTACATGGTAAATATTTTATGCATTGTCTACATAAGACACCAACGATTACTATATCGTTGTTCGAAATACAAGTAAGAATTTGCTTGACAGAAAAGATAAAGTGTTTTGTGAGTACTTTATACAGCTGGTTGGCAAATGGATTTTCCAAGCAAGGGGAAAAAAAGAAACAAAACAGAATCTTAAAGAATTCTATTACAGAACAATATGCAAAACCTGTATTTATTTCAGGTCAATGAAAAACTTTTTTTCCAATAAACTGAAAATACTATCTCCTAGGCAGACCTTTAATATATCCCTTTAAAATAAGAAAATCTACTTTTTCAGTATGCTTTTCTACTGAATTTAAAAGAAATACAGTCAAAATCAGTAAGATTTCCAGATTAATCCCTCTTTCATTATAGATAAAAATTGTTTGAAAGTGAGTTTCCCAACTCTTTTCTTCTCCACTCTTCCCATTTTACATGGTTCTTGCTGTCCACCAAAGAGATGAAATAAACGTGTTGTGTTATTTCTGCCACTTGGGGTGCTTGTAAATGAGGCCTTCACACAATCCTGCAATCATGTTGTTGATTGGAAGGATTTATCTTTTGCCTTTATCCTTGGGACAGGGAGCAGAAATAAGTTCAAAAGAAAACTTAAAAAAGTGTGTGAGAGAAATGGAGTTCATGGGGAGGATGTCTGAAGGGCTTGCATTAAGGTCTATCCTTCCCACAGAAGTTAATAGCTAAAAGCTGTCTAATGATGGCATTTTCTCACGTATGTTGCTCGTTTTCATCAAGAAATTTTGTCCCAGTGTAATCTGACAGTTTATAAAATTTATCAGAGATTCCTGGACAAACAGTAACTTGTTTAGAAGACTGTGGTCCATTTGACCCAGCTGCTGTATAACTGTAAATACGTACTTCTCCAACATGCAGATCTTCTAGGTGAGCACGAAGGCAGACCCTTCACTCAGCATTAGATTTGACGTTACACCATGCAGAAGTTTGGCATAAAGTGTTGTCCATCCGATTCCCTTCCCAAATGACTTCATGTGCAGCAGAAGACCTGAGACATTCATTCCTTGAGAAGTTTAGTGCATCTGCAATACCAAGCTTGGACACGCATGCCTGCCTAGCAGCTCTTGGAGTCCTGGGCAGAAACAAAGCAGATTTACAGCTCTTTAGGCTTTCAGTGAGAATACTTAGGCTGCTTCCGAGCTCTCTGGAGAATTTTACTTAAATATCACTTTTCTAATATTCCTGAAAATCCTGCAAAATATTATAGTAGTGGAAAAAAATCTAAGCTATCCAATGATGAAGCTTTTCCTACTGTTTCTGTTTCAAAAGGCATGAGGCAATAAATTTAGATTCAAAGAAAACCTAGTACTATCACACTTGTAGATGTTTATTCTGTACTATGTGCTTTTAAATGCTTTAAATCAGATCTGCCCTTTTAAACTGTTCCTATATTATTGTTTTTATCTGTCCCATATTTTTACAGTAAGTACTCTGAACTTTTCTAATCAATCTATTGTAATGATTTACTTAGTTCTAGTTAGTAAGGTACTTTTGTTTGTATTTCAGGATTTTTTACTAATTTGGTTGCGGTTTGACAGTAATAGTGATAAGTGGATCCAAATACATCAATATGGTTTATTTGGCCTTGATATTGATGTCAGTGTGGCATTCATTCAAAAGTTATCAGAAGTAAGCTAAATGGAGGATTTATGGAGCAGACTACTCAGTGGAGTGTCATTTTCCTGACACCAGTGACGAATTTCCTTCTAGATCTGCTTAAGCAAAACTGCTACAGTCAGAACCTCCAGGGATTTTAGATGGATATTCCGACATTTCAACAAAACTGATAATGGGAAAATTCCACCTGCCTAATTGTTCAGCTGGTATTCCTGTGTATGTACATCATCTCATTATTGAGTTTGTGTGTAAGTATATATTTCTTTTTCAGTGTGCTATACCAAATCACAGGTGGAAGAAGGTAAAATGCAACAAAGCCTTGAGATATTTAAACAAATCTTGTATTTTCCTGTGACCTGACTTCTGACATTTGAATATTTGAATTTTACAACCCTGCCATGGATTTCCATTTGCATTTCCCAGTCTTATCTTCTTGGACAAGGTATTAGGATGCTAAATCAGAAGAGAGCTGTCAAGACTGTAACATAGGCCAGAAGGTGTAAGTTCCCTTTTGCCACAAACTGGAGATCTGTAGTACTGAGCCACTCTGACTAAGCTCTTTTCCCATGGTGCACTCTGGCGAAGTGTCTGTAGTACGCTACCACTCCTACATATAATGGCTGCAAAAAAGCTCATGGGCAAAAGCCAAGTGGCAGAAGAAAACTGAATTAAAAGGAGTCATTCAAGGCAGAAAAAACCTAATATAGTCTGGCTTTCAACAGCCCTTTCTGATGGCTACTAAAATATGTTTGCCTTTCCCTTGATGGAGACACGAAAAGAACGTACCTTTTTTACATAACTGCTTACTTTTCTGAAGCTGTTTGGTATTTAACATGGCTTGGGATTTCTACTTCTTTGTCAGATTTTCTTGACATTAGACAAAGACCTCAGATGTTATTAGGAAAGGTCAGACGGATAGATAGACACAAGCATGCACACAGAGTATGATCAAACAAGCCTCATTTCCTTACAAGCCTGAGGTAAAAATAACATTTTGGAATTTCCACTGCCAGAGTTTTGAGCACTTCTCATTACAGGATCAGGAATGAACCTTGGCACTGCTGACTAGAGTCATTTATTGTAGACAGTGGAATTATTGTTTACCCTCCAACGAAATGTTTCCTCCTTCTTCTGGGCCTCACATAAAAAGTGGGCAAATTGCTTGAGAGCAGAAATCTAAATCCCACAATGGCTACCAGAATCCATCAGCCTTCTAAGGAGTACCAAAGGAGTCGTAGGTCAGGAATAATTGAGTGTGCATGGGTATGTGTGACCGTGTTGCAGTTTCCCCATATCAACCCATCTATCGAGGAAAGTTCACCTACCACAAGTCCAGAGAGAAAAAAACTTGTCCACACATGATAACAGCACAGAAACCTTCTGCAAGATAATCTACAAAGAATTGAGTGGTGGAGAAGGTCAGTACAGAGCAATTAGTCTCTCTTGTAGTAAAGGAACTGAGGGTTCACAGTGCAATGCACAGATTGCAACATTGCTGCTAAAATCAACATGACAACTTTTTTCACACATACGGTACTTGCAAGATTACAACATGTATAACCATACAGAAATAGAAGCCAATCATCATGTTACATTAGAACGGGAGGACAGCACAAAAGGAAGTTAAGCACAGCAATTAGCTGCCTCTTACTCTATGTAACTTTCTTCTCTACCCCCCAGATCCCCCATCCCCATTTTTCTTCCCTCTAGCAGAGTGCCTCCAAGATGAAATGAAGGAGTCTCTGACTCAGCAGCTGCCCTGGGAAGGAGGGATATACAGAAGGGAAGGATCCCATCTCTCTGGCCTGAGCCCTTCCTTGCACTGTACTCCTGCCTCTTATTTCTGAAAAATAATCCTCTGTCAACCTCCTACTAGCTGCACAGCATCCCCTTAGCCAGTGAAGGTGCCGACTATAGGTGACACACAAGATGTTCATGAATAGCATCCAGCTATTTGACAGCAGGACACAGTGGTTTCAATGGCATCATAAACAACATGCTAAACTTCTCTAGCTGAATTAAAGCTGGAAATTGTAGCCTATGCTTTGCAATGGGCAAATGTGAGTTTAGCACAGGCAAAGTGTGTGCTCACTGCAGAGAGCAGAGAGAAAAACCTCCCCTGCATACATCACGCTTGGGAAACATTTTTGCCAGAATAGTACTATTGAAACACATCTGAAAAGGTGTGTTGCTGCAATTCAGCTGAACAATAGTTGAATTGTAATAGCAACGGTTCAGATGAAAAAATACAAATCAGCAACTTTAAAGATGGCCCAAATTGGTGCTTATGCTGATGAACAATACTTGTAAAACCTCAGTCAAGAAGATGCCTGATGTCTCCTTAGAAAAAATGATGAGCTTTTATTCATATATATCACCGACCTAACGATGAACTCAAATCTTGCAGAAAGCAGATTGTACCTCATTGATGAATTCCCCTGTGTTTGACAACCCTGTGAGAAAACCAGCTGATGAAGCAGATGCAAGAGACATGATTATATCTAACACCACGCATCAGAAAACTGACTTTATGCTTGTTTCAAGTTGTTCTTCCAGTAAAAAAATAAGCTCTTTATAAGCCTTTTGAAACTTTGCCAAAAGGATTTTGTGACAGTTAACTAGAAAAAAAGGGGTGAGTTATGAAACGGTGACAAACTCTATTGAAAACTGATAGCGGGCGCTTTTATTCACAAAATTGCCTCACCTTGGCTAGTGGGAAAGATGACAGAAAATCTCTCTGAGTTGGAATTAGGCTGGCCATTTCTAGAGGCCAGATGAAATTACTACAGCCATGTGACAACCAGTAATTACAGCTTTTAATCATTTTTGACAAAAAAATGAGTAGAATCAATAAAAGAAAGTTTGCAGCAAGACAAATTAGGAGAATTTGCAGAAAACTTGGGTTGTCAGTGATTGAAAATCTGTCTACTGAAAAAAAGAAAGAAAAAGAAAAAAGGAAGTTCCTGAAGCACATGCAAGTCGAATTCAGAAGGGAAGATCATGCCAACACTTCAGAAAATTAAATTGATGAAACTTTACTCTATCTCCACATGCCAACTGCGAATATAAAACAGCTGCCAAAGGCAATGCTCTTCTCAATGACAGAATCCAGCATATGCTTTGAAGCAAGAGAATTGACTCCATTTTGATGAGTATAGTTGAAATTTTGTCTTTGTTATTTTCTAAAATTATATTAAATTATAGCACTATTTATTCATCAAGCAATTGTTTTAAATGTGCTAATACTGTCTCATACTATCATTACTTCTCTAACAAATTTTTGTGATGAAGTACCTGATGATGTAAATTATCCACAGATGTATATGAATCGTTAGAGTAAAGAAATTCTGTCTTTACAGAAGTACAGATTGCCTGAGATGGAGATTATTTGTGTCAATAACACACAATATAGCTAAAAATTTAATTCACCACATTTTGGAAGCCAAAAACGTAATTCATCCTCTAGCAAAAACCTGGAAAATAGGTTGTCTTGAAGTTGTTTATGGTTAAGATGCAAATTCCAGGTAAGAAATTGCCTGAAGGTCCACTGCAGGACTGGCAAGAATAATAACTGCTCCACCATATTTGTCCTCTTCATTATAACCTGATGCACTGTGTTTTGAGGCCTCTTCCTTGGATAATAAACTAATCTATCATATTAAAATTTCTTGAGGGGGGCACTTAGTATTTCCTAGCTACAGACAACATAAAGACTCTTCTGCTTCTGACCACCCTGTGTTCTCATGGCCTGTCTGTCATAATCATGGAAGGAAAATTGTTCATTAGGCACTGCTGTAAGATATTTTCTGTATAATACTGAAGCACACAGAGGAAAGAAAAAGAGCTGCTAAACAAACCCGGTGACAAGACTGCAGGCCTTGTATTCCTTGAGCAAGAAGTGAATTTACTTAACGTACAGTACGACACAAAACAATGATCTGAGTTCTACAGCAGCTTTTATTCAAGAGTTCAGATGGTGGGGAGGGTGTCTGAAGTTGAAAAGAATGAAATGCCTCAGAGGCACTATTTCAGATAGTGTATTTTTAGCCTATTGAGCAAGAAAAAAAAGAATAAGGTGATCATTTCCCAAAGTCCTTGGTTTTGTGTGATCTACCTGACACAATCAATTGAAAATTCTTAGGAAAGAGCCTTGTATGTATTCATGCACTAAAATCAGTTAAGTCTTATACACAGTTTATTGGTGTAATTACTCAAAGTTTCAAGATTACCCACAGACACTTGCGTTGATAGGGTACTTCATTCCACATAAATTCCTGGGGATGTCTTTTCCAGTCTTTAATAAACCCATATTCAGACAAAATTCCTACTTGAACTGACCAAAGGTTTTAGAACTTAGAAACCAGTCAGAATGAAAACAGTCTGTACCTAAAGGTGAGCTACAAGAAATGTCATAATCCCCCCACTGATAACACAGTATGAGAATACATGAACAGCTGAATCAGGTTAGACCAACTCAGTGGCTGAAACAGATAGTGGTGTCTTTGTATTTAACAAAAATTCCTCTATTTCTTCTTCCAATCACTTTTGGAAACCAAAAAGAGTTCTTCACTTCTGAGTGAAGAAAAAACACCTTTTGGTCTATGAACCTACTGCCTGGTAGGTTGATGTACTAGTTCTTGTACTAGAAGAGACAATGAACAATAATTTTCTATTCACCTTCTCCATGTCATTCATGCTTTCACAGATCCCCTTCCACTCACCTATTTTTTTCCAGGTTACAAAGTCCCAGTCTATTTATTTGTTCCTCATATGGAATATATTTCATGCGACTGATTACCCCTGTCCTTCTCGAAAACTTTCCTAGTTCTACTACATCCTTTCTGAATTTGTGCAGGGAGGGAGGGAAGGAAGGAAGGAATGCATCCTAAGTTGAGCACCATAATCAAAATGCAGGTGTGCATGGATTTTACAATAGTATGATGCTTTCCATTTTGTTCCCTATTCCTTTGCTAATACATCCTGACACTCAATTTGTCTTTCTGAGGACTACTAAGTGTGGCACTGACAGTTTCACCAGGCTATTTGAGGGCTCCTGAGGGGAGACCTTATCGCTCTCCACAACTGCCTGAAAGGCGGTTGTAGTGAGGCAGGTGTTGATATCTTCTCCTAAGTAACCAACAATAGGATGAGAGGCAATGGCCTCAAGCTGCATCAGGGGAGGTTTAGATTGGATATTAGGAAAAACTCCCTTACTGAAAGAGTGGTCAGGCATTGGAACAGGCTGCCCAGGGGAGTGGTGGTGTCACCATCCCTGGAGATGTTAAAAAACGGATATGGCACTTCATGACATGGTTTAGCAGGCATGGTGGTGTTGGGTTGATGGTTGGACTTCATGATCTTAGAGGTCTTTTCCAACCTTAATTATTCTACAATTCTACTTACTGTAACCACAACATTTTGTCTCTCTGTGATAGTAGTCAGTTCAAATCCTATCACCCCCTTTACAGGTGTTCTTTGATTGTTCACCTTTGCTGTGTTTTATCTTAAAGTCAAAAAAAACTGTGAAAAAGCAATCCTTAGCTGTGATATTGCAAAGAAATCAGCCAGTCAACACTATCTGACATGTCACATCATCTCCTTCTTTTGCACTGGTCTGCCTTGTCCAAAGTTTATCTCTGGGAGTCTCTTGACAATTTGCCTGGGATTCAGGGCCATTGGCAGTGGGAATGAAGAACCTCATTTCACCAAAGCCAGGGAAAGAGGTGACCAGCTGTTCCCTCCCACCAGGCAACAACAGCTTTTATGAGGGTGAAAAACATATAAAAATCTCTAGATCTTATTATTGCTCAACAGTTTGTGTTCAATAGTGAAAAAAAAGAGGCAGGTGACTCTCCAGGACTGTTTGAAGTCCAGCTGGGGCTGTTTGGAAGAGGATGTGTCGCCTGCAGTTGTGAGGTACTGAGGTGAAGTGGCGATTTAGAAGGTGGCTTCATAATAAATCTGTTTTTTATAACTTGAGTAGTTTAGCCTCTATCAAATGCAGATCACCTGTTGTCCCTTATCAAGCACACCGCTGATGTTTTTGATTCACTTAGTTCATTCATTCTTACCATACAAAACAGCATTGGTGGGCCTGGTCTCATAAAAGCAGATCACTAAGGCCCTTGGGGCACAGGAAACCAGCAAATGCATGTTTGAAAAAAAAAAAAAAAAGAAAGAAAGGAAAAAAGCCATATGACCTAGCACAGGAAACAAATCTAATGAAGGAATGTCCTCAGCTTTCACAGGAAATTATTTTCATTTTATGCCATTTTCTGCCTCCATAAAAAGTAACAGAGTTGACCTCCTGGGCTCCTATCTAACCTTTCGGCATCAAGGGCTAGAGAAGTGTTGCCTTGACCAAAAAGATGATAATCCATTAAGAGTGTAACAGAGAACAGACTCTTTTCATCATGGGCAGCTTAACTGTCACACCACAGCCAATATTTCCTGAAACAGAGCTTAGTAGGGAATGGGAGATATTTGCTGTTTTTTAACCAAACCAAGATATTTAAAAGGTGCATCATTTCTAGAGAAGGCACTGAGCACTTGCTTTCTGGCAAACAGATCCCAGCTGGGATATTCAGAATCACTGACTGTTCCTTCAGTCCTGATAGTTTGTAATAAACAGCGTAAAGCAAGACTGTAATAAATTACAGGCAGCTGATAGTAGGGAAGGTGGTTTAACCTGACACTTTTTGTCACACACACATGCTGATTCTGTCTGGTTTTGATTTAGGGCAGAAGCTGAAATAATGTTTTTATTTTCATCCTCTGCAGTCCACACCTTAGCTCGCTTTAGCAAAGGAGCTCAGTATCTTCCTGCATGACAGACTACATATTCACATCTTTTGTTGCTGATGTGATATCTAAGAAAGAAATTGTATTGGGTATGGCCTGACTCAAAGAAAGGTAGTCCCACGATGTCCTTAGGTTGCACTGCTAGTGCTGGAACAGTTGACAATTCAAACTGTCATGTTTCCTTTCTCATGGTAGAAAAGCTCAAGAAGGTAGAAATTACAGCGGTAAAACTACTAAATGCCAAAATGTTATTTCTTGAAGTAACTGCTTCTGGACACAATTTTACAAATTGCTTTGGGTCAGGAGGTGAGTGCTCATGCCCATCCCCCTTCATTAGTTAAACATGTTAAAACTACAGAAAACAAGCCTCAAAAATGCGGTTCAAAGGAAGCCTTGTAGGGAATCAATGATCAGCCTTTAAGAAACAACTTTATCTGCCCCATATTCAATTTCTTTCTGCAACTCTCAAATTAACACCGGTGCAATGAATCTTTGTAAATTAATGAGTTTAATGAGTGAACAAGAGTCGATCAGTCTCCCTTGTTTCAAAACCGCTAATAAGAACTTCAACAAAGTATAAACCTCTGAGTCAGTCTCTTGCTAATAACTTGCCTCTTTCTTTGAAGAGAATAATTAAATCATCACCACATTCCTCTTTCTCTGTTTAACTTCCTGTACGATATGAATTTAGATCAAAACATACCCTTTTTCCCCTAAGGGTTCTTTGTTATATCGCTTTGGAAAATGATTTCATGAATGACTTTTGTCCTTGAAGGCATACAAATCAGGCAAGGAAGTTAGCAGTGCTGGTTGCCTGAACCTCTAAAGGGCTTGATACACCAGACACACCCTAATATTTTGCAACTGTGTTAGACAGCACAGAGATCTATGCAGAGCTTGTTATAAAGCAGAAGTTGTAAATATCTGGACACTGACACAAGGAGTGCAACAGGCAGGTTATCTTCACAGTGGAGGGGTATATTAACAGAATAGGCACAAGTGAAAAACATAAACATCCACAATCTATTTAGTAATGTAATATCAGACTCTAAAATACATATGGAATTGAGGCTGGGTCAAAGATGTAGGGGAATAAGACTGTGCCATAAAATTTATATAAGACTCTAAGAAGAGCAAAAATCTATGTGAAAAGAAAGCTACATTAGACTTTCTTTACGACTGCGGACCCTGGGTCATAAAGGAAAAAATGTATTGTAGCTGGTTAATATTACCATTTGCTGGATCAGGTAAAGGCTATAGAATGCAGAAAGTGGAGAAAGATCAGAGGCAACCCAAGTCTCATAAAATGGTGATAATGGGTGACCTTTGTAACCTGCATATAAACTGGTCAAATGTCACAATGGGAAAAGGTTAACAGAAGCAATTTCTTGGTACCTTAAATGATTGCTTCTTGGAATAGCTATTAACCTACTGTATTTCCATCTGCCGGTGTGGTTTTAGTTCAAACAGGTAGTGTATTATTACTAACAGCTGCATATCCCATTTAGTTGTGATGAGGTTCATGGAGTACAGTGGGGTCAAAGCACCAGGGGAGTGAAAAAAGTACAGAACTGCATGTAAGGTCACCTGATTTCTATTCCCCATCCTGCCAGAGATTTGCCAAATGATCTTGAATTTAGGTTCCTTGTCTTCTCTGGGCTTTCATCTTGCCACCTGTAAAGCAAGAGTATTATCCACTCATTGAAGTCTCTGGGAGTCTAAACTCACTGGCATGTTGAGAGCTTTGAGATCCTCTAATGGAAATGGTGGGTAGAAGTGTAAAAACACTGAGCAGTTACAGTTTATGGTCTGTGAGTGCCTCAGAAGGATGTCATCTTTCAGCAGATGGTCGAAATCAGCAACATTGTCTCCAACTAGGCTAAAAATACCGTAACTGAGACCAAACACATGAAGTCCATTCAGTTATTGACATCATGGCAGATTAATCTTCTTTAACAAGGGAAAAGCATACTCTTATTCCAAGTGGTGATGGAAGGAGTCTGAGAAGGTTCAGCATAGTGGCAGGATCTTCAGGGAACTATTTTCATGCTTGCCATGGTGCACAGATGGAGAGAGAGTGAGATGTCCTACCTCCCTGTGGGAAGAAGTCTGAAAACTGTGAGCATTTAGTTCCTTGTGACGCATGACTCCAGCTATCAGCTGGTCAACAGGTTTTATTCTCCCACATAGAAGAGGGACCCCTTTGTTCAACGTTATAGCTTTGCTTTGGTTGTCAAGCCATAAAGTTAAGTCCACAGCCATATTTGTCTTTATGCTAAACTCCTCAAAAAAGCTTACTCGCACACTCTCCCTCTACTTTCAGCAAGCTAACTCCCAACTCTGAATCCTTTTTGTGTAGCACTTCCAAAACTAGGAGATATATCCCCACATCTCAGTTTGCTATTTCCATCTTCATTTGTTGCTCACTTTATACTACGACTTTAAAATGTGTGTTTCCTCTTAGCTATGTAGCTGTTAATTCAGCACTTGAAATATCTGTGTGTGAGTGCAAAGTTGCAACCTCCCACAAAATAAATTGCACATACATTTATTGGATGTGTATGGTATTTGATTCTTTCATCCTGTGCAATTAATGCCACCTACAGCTATGCATTTTGCAGAGCCTTTATTTTTGAAATGTGTGCACTAAAATTCCATTTAGTAAAAATGTCTTCCTATGTCTTCAGCCAAATTACCAAAAGAAGGCCCTGATTCATCTGTGACCACAGACAATTAATTGTCTTACTGGATTGTCTTTAGTGCAACCAGAACCTATTTTAGGGAGAAGAAACATTGTCTCTTGCTGGGCTACTGCCCTGGGAAAGGGGGAATTTTGCAGACTGGTATGCATTTCTCTGAAGAGTGGCTTTTCTTTTTAATTATGTTTAAAAATGGAAGGAAGAACGAACAAAGCTTTCAAACATTGGTATGCAGAAATAGGATTTCAAATCTATTTTGGGTCTGGTCCTACAAAGCATAAATGGATGCATAGTTTTGTGGAGACTCATGCCTTATGCTCAGCTTCTGCATGTTCTAAGCTCAAGCAGGATCAGGCGTTTCCCTTAGATATAGATGCGTTTTCATGTCATAGAAGACCGAAGGATCTTCAGCTCATTGCCTTTCCACCTGTTGCTTCATTATTTTATAGGAGGCTAAAAATAATTGCCCCAGCTGGAAAATATTAGCATGTAAAAGGACAAGACAAAGATTAATTAAAGGAAGAAGTACATTTGCAACAACATACATGTTTCCACATATGTAGGTACAAATACAAACGCACTTATAAACTGGATCCTTAATTATGTAAATGTTAAATTGTAAATTCAGCTCCCTGTTTCCTTCAGTGCAATCCCAGAGTCCACATGCTTAATTTAGGAATATTCTTGTCCAAGAGCTGCTACAAGCTAAAATGACAACGAATGAGTCATACATTGGAAAATAATTGACTGGATGGTGTACATCCATTTCTTTATGCACTTACTATCCACACATGTGCACAGTAACTGTGACTGCACCAGAACAGCACTGCTTATCTCCACTGACGTGCCTTGATAATGTAGCAGTGGGTCCATATTTGCCAAGTATGAGGTGCAGAAATCTCTGCCCAAGTCCCTCGCGGATTAGTACCTCCAGAGGGCATGGTCCAGTGCTCTTCTGGGACATGATTTCAAGCCCAGAAAGCAGGACAGCCTTCAGGCTGATTAGCTTGGGCATTGTGCCCTGTTCACTAATTCCATCAAGTGTCTCCCTGCTGCACTTGGTTATGTGCTGTCCTCACATCCTCAGGCTACCAGAGCTGAGACTCAGGAGGTTGTATCACCCATCTCCTTTCTCCTGCAGAGCTCTCAGCTAGGGTTTAGATGTGCGACTGGGCTCTGGAGAAGTTGGAGAAGTTTGCAGCTTCTAAAGTGGGTCTATATAATACGCTGCACTTTGAGACAGAATAAGAATATTTATGAGAGAATATAAACACAGTGCCTATAAAACCATTTTGCAGTCACTTTTCAGAGTATGACTGCTCTTTAAAATATTTAGAGATATTTTTTAATATTTTATTGGATATCCTGGTTTACAAGTAAGTGTCTAACTACGCCAAAATGTAATGCTTGACGTTTTCCTGCCAATATCTCTAGCTTCTGATGTTTCAAACTCTGTTTCAGCAATAACATCCACTGAGTTTATTCAGCTCAGTTTGCATCCTTTGGAAATGATGTGCAGACGCAGAATGAGGATTCCAGTAGAGCAATGCATACATTAGTACTGGCAAAAAAAATAGGAATCCTCCCATTAAAAAAAAAATTAAAAAGCTTTTTTGGGGGAAGGAAAAATCTATCAGTCATGCATTGGAACGGAAAGTCAATACTATAAAATTTTACATGCAGACTGGCTCAGTTCCCTTTGTAGATACTTTGTGTTATTAATTTTTCACTGGGGAAAAGTCTGAAATGTAAGGATTACGCTACTCATAAATATCCTAATTGTCAGATGAGAAGGGTTGTGTTTTTTTCCTTCATCTCTATCTCATTGTCTCAAGGGTTGCAATGAAATAACTCCTAAAAAAAGAGGAAACAATGTCTTAGTTTTATACTGTGCAGTAGCTAGTGGGGAAGAAAATTCACCTGGGAAACTGAAGAAAGCAAAGTGATGTTAACATATTTTTAAAAGTTACTACATCTCAGCTGTGTGTTCCTGCTGAGAGCCACAGTAACTGCTTAAGTGTTTTGCTCTTTCTGTGGCACAGGAAAGATGAAAATAAATTTTGCTTTGGAGTGGAAACTCCAAAGATTTGTATAAATTGCAGCATCTCAGAAGAGGGGCTGATCTGTGTTAAAATGTGCTAGTGAGGTTGCAAGTAATCATAACATGTAGTTCAAATCCCTGCCCTGAATCAGAAAGACAGTTACCCTGAAAATGGTTACCCTCTCATAAGAAGCCTAGCCTTGCTGAAATTCCACTGCTGCCAGACAAGTGTTCAACTGGTTCAAAATGCTAAAGACTGTTAGTGTGACAGAGGCGACTCCTCACCTAGGGTAGCATGTTGAGTTCAAACCACACTGTAGTCAGTGGTGAATATTTTTACACATCAGGCCAGTGTCAAGAGGAAACATTGGAAACAGTGCTTAATATAGGGCTGATGACTTGTGTTTTGCTATTGAGGTCCAAGTTTGCTTCCCCCATGTGAAGAAGAAAGAACCTGAGCTCCTTCTGCACACACCCTGGATAAGGGTTTGACCCCTGAAACACTTGGTTAGAAGAGAAAGACTTTTTCAGTAGTTCCATAAATAAGGCCTGCTCTGTATTAACCCACCCCTACCTCTTCCCCTGATTTCCTCACCATCATCCAGAGGAGGGCCACAAAAATGATCAGAGGGATGGAACACCTGTCTTATGAGGAAAGGCTGAGAGAGTTGGAGTTGTTCAGCCTGGAGAAGAGAAGGCTCTGGGGAGACCTCATTGACCTTATTACAGCCTTTCAGTACTTAAAGAGGGCACAGGCTTTTTAACAGAGTTTGTTGCAATAGGACAAAGGGTAATGGTTTTAAACTAAAATGGGGTAGATTTAGACTGGATATAAGGAAGAACTTTTTTTTATGATGAGGGTGGTGAGGCACTGGAACAGGTTGCCCAGAGTGGTGGTAGATGCCCCATCCCTGGAAACATTCTGTGTCAGGTTGGACAGGGCTTTGGGCAACCTAGTCTAGTGGAAAGTGTCCCTGTCCATGGCAGGGTGATTGCAACCAGATGTTCTTTAAGGTCACCTCCAACCCAAACCATTCTATGATTCTACGATTCTATGATTCTATGCAGGAAAAAAAAAAGCTTATCAGTAAAAGTACAATTAAAATATTAAATTATTATTAAGTCCTCTAATTAATAAATAGTTTCCAGAGAACCAAAACAGTAAATGCTCAATCTGTTATTTTTCCCAGTCCAGAATACATTTACTGGTTGCTCTTTGGTGCGGAGTTCCAGCCCAGTTTCTGGAGAACATGAATTTCATTGGGCATTTGTGGAGACAAACCATGATTTAGTCTAGGAGCTCCCTCTTGCAGCACCTGTGGGCTCATAGGATTTATAGGCAGTGAAAGAAATTTTTTGAATCTCTGTATTGCCTCTTTGACACCAGTCGCTGGTGGCGACAATATTCTAACACACAGCAATAATCCTGACCTTTGCTTTTTGCGCTGTCTTCATACAGGAAGACCTTAGCAATGAAGAGTAGGCTTTAATTACACTGCAGTATGCCCCATTCTAGACTACAGGCATCAGAGGTTTGGCAAAAAGAGAAAAACAATACATTGGAGTCCCTCAGGCTGAAATGGACTTGATGGGGTTTGAGTGGAGGAGAAGTTGTGCTGTGGTGAAGCAGACAGGGCAAATATTGCTTCTGCGGCTGACCTCAGATGTAGACACATTGGTGGCTTCTGAGAGGCTGAGAACAAAGGAGCGTGAAATATCTGTGCTCCTCAAGTGTTAGCAAGTGATGGTGAAACAGAAGGGCATTTATTTAAGAGCACCAGGTAAGCCTTCAGGCAGAGTATTAGTGTCAAACAATGGAAATGCTGTTAAAAGAGAGTGAAAACGAAGTCAGAGAGCAGCTCATTAACTGTCGTTCATCTCCAGACAGCCCTTTGTGGTAAAGGCTCTGCCCAAGCAATAACGTTAGCAACACACTCCAGATTTTCAAAACAGCAGCCAGATTTGAGAACTTCCTATCAAGGAGCATCACTGTCAAATCACTGAATGGTCATTTTTAAAGCCCTATTTTAGTCTCAGTTGCCTCTTTTCAAACCCACATGGTTTGCATCAGGGTTAGTCAAGACATAGTTTATTTCAGTAAACTCATCAAAGAGCAGTCTGAGGTAAGTCACACGGAAAGGTGAAAGGGGCAGTCAAAGATAATGAAGGCTTTCTAATGAACATCAACGAGGTAGTCTAGAGATCTTCAGGTTTAAAAAAATGATGTAGAAGACATATACTTTCTAACCATCAACTACCTTTCTTCAAGTGGCTTGTGAATTATTTACAAGTGTGTTAAATGAAAAAGGTATTTGCTTCCATGATGCCCTTCAACAAACACACTTTGAAAAAGTAACTGTTTTGGTTCATGAATTGTTAGTGACTGTGACTAATCCTTCTCAGCTTATACAGCAGTAGCAATTCTTTCCCAAAAGAATGAGGTCCTGAAGCACAGCCTCATAAAAAAGTACAGATAAAAACTATTGTAGTTTTCTCTTGAAGGTGAAAGAAAAAACAGATATTTATAATTACGTATACTTGCCCCCTTGACTTACTCTAGTTTCACACTCAGTAATGGATGTTAAGTCTGTTAACTTTCAGGGAAGTTTCCTAAGTAGGTGTGGGAGGAGAGGAAATAAACCAGTTTCACCGCAGACATTGTATGCACTCTCTTCCGAATATTCCCAGAAGACCAACACACACTGTGAAAACCAAACTCTGTTTTTAAAAATGCAAAATCAGAAGAGTTGAGCCTGAAGCCAAACTTTGGATCTGGAAACCTCTGTAATTTGGGGAAGCTTGAATCATTATCTGGACACTGTGACTCAGACCTCTTCCTAAAATTATAATAGTCGAACTCCATGTGCCCTCAATGTGTCCTCTTCTCAAATAACTGCGGTCCCTTTGCTTGCTGTGGCCAACTGCTTCAGAACAAAACTGCACCACAGGGCTGTGAGGTGACAAAAAGTAGAAGTAGTAGGAGTCTTATCTAATGTGTTATTCTGCAATATGCTTTTTTATTAGAGCCTAAAGAAGTTTTAAGTGAATAACTCAGTGTTATTATGTCATTATGTCTTACCTGTTGAATAAAACTACAATAACAATAACCACAAGTTTCAATGATGCTTATTAGCATTTGCACAAAAACTGTCATGTTAAATTCAACAGCTTTACTTTTATGATGTATTATCAAGATCTGCTGCTAGTCATTGCCTACTGTGGTGATTAAATAACTAAATATTCCACCATAATTTACACCCTTTTCACATGATTGCGGTGATTCTTTTTCACCCATCTTGCAACATTATATTTTCAGTTAAACGCCACCAGATCTCTTACGATGAGTAGGAAGCTCCAGAATATCATGATTACCATGAGCTAAAATGTTTATACTTTAAGGACCCAAGACAGTGGCAGAGTTTTTCTATTTCTGTGGTGTTTGACTTGCCTTAGAGAGTTGGGAAGTCTTTTATATCTGTGTTAGAAGCGGTTTGCGACTGGTGTTTTGAATGGGTTCACGGAGCCAGTGCTCTGCAGATCCTTGTAAGTAACCTGCTGGCTTTGCTGCCTGTAGTGTTTGGACAGTGGGTTTAGAGACCCTAAAGGCTAGTTTCAGCCCTACATTTCAGCTGAAAGGGTGATTTGTTACTCTAGAAAGAGTAATCTGCTCTTAATCCTGCTAAATTAATCTGAAGTATCTTAAAAGTCTTCAGGAAGAGAATACAGCATGGGGCTTCAACATAAATTATTTTACAACAGTAATCTTATTGGACCTAGCAACTGCAGTTGCATATGCATTTATGGAGGTGTGCCTTCAGTGGAAGTGGAATACATGCACCCCCTGAGATCTGCAGCTACTGGATACTGTGAAATCTGAAAGGGTAAGGCGTGTGGCAAATCCATGGCATTGCAACTGAGATCTATCTCCTCTAAGAGGCCACAAAAGCAGCAAGCGTCTCTGTTTGTACTTGCAGACTTGCAACTGCAGTCTTGCAGCTCTCATAGAAGGACAAAAACCCACAACCTCTTCCAAAGAAGGATGCCACTCACAGCAGGAATGATCTTTTAGATTCAAACAGCTTCAGTGGCCAAAAAGATTTGTAAACTATCTAGAAATAAATCTCTTTTAAAAAGGAAAAAATCAGTATAGTTTTTAAAAAAGGAGAAATAAAAAGAAAGAAATCAAAGATTTATTTAACCAAATAGGACAAATGCAAGGAACAACTTACCTAACTGCTTTACACTTGGTATAGCTCTCATTTGAAATGATGGAGTGACCCACATTACTGACCATAGACAATACGTTTGTGTGAGATATCTCTGACTGAAACAACTTGTGACTGGATTTAATTGTTTTCATCGAAAAAGAAGCATTTAAAAAATCAAGAGGCAAAAATTCCAATTTCTTGGTTTATCTTGCAAGCCAAAAAAAAAGAGCTAATTATTTCTTATCACTCCCTGTTAACTTTTTCAAGATATTTGGGAAGTAGAGATACATAATTAACCCTGATCTTACAAAAAGGAACAAGAGCACAGATGGATAAAAAACTCCAGATTTTCAATGGAACTTAGCTATCTGTATCCTGCTGATGTCTGAATGTCTTACCCAAGGTCAAAAAGTTTCTGTAACAGAATAGGGACCTGAAGTAAATTAGTCCCACACTCAGTAGAACGTCATTCATCTTAACTGCTATAATGGTAAAATTTAATGGCATTTTGAAAAATAAATTTAAAAATATTAATACTTCGTTATATTACTGTAAAGTTCTTAAGTCAGGTGTGGAAAACACACATTACTACTACTTTTGTTCTCAGTGTTGTATAATATAACAGCCTCTTCAGAGGATGTAATTTTTGGCCTCATCTGAAAAAGACGGGAGCATTTTAAAACATAGGCACATGGTAAATCCTGATGATTTAGTGACTGCATAGTACGCTTCTTTGCAAGGGATACTAGTTTACGCCAAGCTCTGTGGGATGAGGAAGAGTCTTTGACAATGTAGCAGAAGAGAGGGAGAAAAAAATCAACAACAAAAACCCTTAGCACATTCTGGTGGACATCAAATAGTCCAAGTTTCTAGACATAGAAACTCACATGGTCAGCAATGTGTCAAAAAGCTCTATTGTTTTTAATCTTCATTTAGTGTACAGGAATGATTACAGGTTTTGGTTTTTTTTCCCCTTGTACTCAGTTCCCAATTTGTCTGAATCATACACACTTAATGAAATCCTGCTTTATAGTTCAGGCAATGTAGCTCTGAGCTCAGTGGGGTTGTTTTCGTTTGTGCTCCAGGCACATCTACAATATCTGGCTTGATTAATCTGTTGCCTTTGTATGGTTTACTTTCAATGTCAAATTAATTGTTAATGTGGGAAAACATTCTGGGCCAAATTCATCTTCCAGCTACACCTGTGTTGCCTAAGCAAAATTCAAGGTATCCTATAGCTGTAAAGTGAAAGTAGAATATGTAGCTTACTCAGAACAAAGAAAAAAACGAAATCTTCGGTTAAATTTGTCAATGCTTGTAAGAACTGAATCCCTATAACTAAACCTCTCATCAACATTAAAGGAAGTTCACTAAAATCAGAAGAAAACTCACAGCTTGGACCCTGTTGACTCAAACTTAAGGGATCAAAATTTTTCCTTTTACATTGGTCTCATGCCCATATATGCCAGATTTTTTGCTTTTATTTTTTCATCTGTAGCCACTCATTCATTTATTCTCTTATTCATACCTGTATTTGCATCTTCCTTTGTCTGAAAAATTTGTGTAATTATTGTGCTTTCCACCTAGAGTATTGATGAAACAGCACAAAGTAAGATATTCTGTCTGTCTAACCAAAGTTGCGTAGAATAGCCATAAAATGTAAGAATTAGGGATTTATTTCAAACTAGTAAGTGGATTTTCAACACCAGTGGAAAGAAACTTCAACTTTTCACCTTAGACTTCTTTCCTTTTTCCATGGCACTGTAGCTTGAATGAGCTAGTTTTGATTAGCCAGCCTAAATCTTTTTTTCTGGTTCAAGGTGGGTTTCTTTGTTTTGCTTTTTATTTTGCCATAGATACATGATGAAGGCTGTATAACCACAGCTGAGGTTACAGTGCTAGGTGTCTGAGCACGTCACAACTTTTGCAATGTGTATGTGTTCAAGGTCTTCTAGGAGATGTTTACAGAAGAAGACAACAGAGAAAATCTGTCATACTTGAGGTAGCCTGAAGAAACTAAACAGGTAATCCCACAAGGATTCCAAATATCCCTTTCTAAAAAACTGTGAGCCAATTGTCCACTTCAAAGGAAGGCATTCCTGCTGACCTAGCAAATTGTGAATGCAAGCTTTGCATGGCAAAAAAGCACGCGATGCCTACCTAGAAAAGCTGATCAGTGCTGATAGGGATTCATATATATGAGAGCTGAAGATGTGATGTCTTTGCTTCACCACAAGACAAATGCTCTGCTGGGTTTACTGCTGTATCATGATCTAATGATGTAGACCCTGCTGTCTCACCTGCTTCTTCAGCAAAGAAAACTTAGGCCCAGCACCCCTTATGCCAGTACACCATAATTATTAGTCACACAACTCGGTCCCAGCTTCAAATCCACACCTGAAACACTCACAATCTGTGTGCAGTGCAAGCCACATTGGAATAATAATATATACAAAATTCATAGAGAATACCAAAAGATTCATTCTGAGGTACGGCCCTTTGTTGGCCCTGCCAACTGGAGAAGCTCTTTCCCTTTTCCTTGGAGGCTGTCCTGTATGTATGTCGGCAAGTCCAAAACAGCTGTTTTGATCAACTCTCATTGAAGATGCAGGGATAGCATATGAACACTGGCAACTTCAGAACCTTTGCTGTGAACTACACTTGTACCTCTGGAAGAATTCTGCCCATCCATGGGACTAGATCCCATGTTTTTGTCATGTTTGCTACAGATGAGAATCACACAAGCCCCACTCTTGTGGACGTTTCATTTTTTTTTCAATCTTCTTTTAAAATACATGTTCTAATAGAAGAGTTTAAGCTTATAATTGGAAGTTAGAAAGGGATCATTTAAATTTTAGTATCAATCTTAGCATTGTATCAGGCAGGCACTCCACTGCCAACTCACTCCTCATGTGATATGATTAACATGGTAGTTCACTTCTTTTCTAATTCATGGCTAGAGTTTAGTTTTTACTCTTTAATTTTGCTCTCAGAAAATCCTAACCTGAATCTTGCTTTGTAAAGCCTATGTATACTGCTCCTGCACAGACTCCATGCTCTTTAAAACTGAAAATATGACAGCACATCCTAAAACAAAACTGTCAGCTGCCATTAAGGAAAAATTTAATGATTTTAGCAGCCTAAATGGGAATTCAGTTGTCTTTCTATCCAAATCCTTGAAGATCCACTTCTGTGTAAAGATTTGACTTTCAGTTAGTTAGGTGTGTAAACTGAGAGTCTGCAGAGCCTAGGCCTCTTAAGCTGGCTTCATAGAGAGGAAAGCTCTACCAGAAGAGGAACAACTCTACTCCCTACAAAGAAGCCTGTGCAGAAAGATGACCCTCTTCAATTAGGTATGAGGATTTAGACACCAGTTTAACAATCCTCGAGACTGAGCTATTCCCCTCAAAAACAAAAGCAGTCTCAGCAACAGTGTTGATGAGAGCTTCTTGACTCTGCTCTCCACGTGGGCTCTAAGCCTGGTGAGGAGGTCAAAGGGAGGAGCTCAGATTCGTTTGCCTATTCCATCCTTGGGCTGCCATCCAAGGCCAACAGTAAGAAACTCAATGGTGACAGAGGTTTTTGTGATGTGGTGTACCCTCTCTGCCGCTCCAAAACTGTCTATGCTTTCCTTATTCTCTTATATTCTTGGAAATTCCAAGTGTTTTGAAAGATCTTTAACACAGAAACATTCTATAAACCAACAGCATTCTTCCAGAAGTGCAGTTTGCTGCCTGGTAGCTACCCACATTGCTTCAGTGTGTAACAGCAGTTGACTTTTGAGGTTGTGTTTCTCAGTGTGCCTAAAGGTGCCCAGTTATGTGGTTTCCTGACCACCACGGTCCCTAGGGACTGATGAGCAGAATCAGCTCAATACAGAATTCACTGCTGACAGGAACACAAACGCCCCAGTTTGGCACTGCACGTAAATAAATGCTTAGATCTCACAGAATTTAGTGATATTTAAGCACAGGCTTCTTGTTAGTTGCTTTTAGCCGCATTAGTCATCTCAGTCACTTTCAGTTAGTACAGCACAGACTTAACTGTAATTTGAATACCTCAAAAATGTGGCCTGTTTAAAGATCCTCAGGGTGCAGAAAGGATCTTAACAGCAGGCAATACAGAAAATACTGCAGTGATTGATAGGAGACACGGAAATGATTATCTTATCACCGGACAAGCAGAGACAGGTTGAAGAGTAGGTACAGAATCACCAAAAGCAGATAGGGAGCTGTTAAATCAATTTTTATATATACCTCCTCCAGCCCACTTTTTTCTAGCCATCCAAGGTGAATTAATCCTTTCTAACTCACTTCTGCAGCAATTGCAGTTAAGTATGGAGTCTTACTTTTTGTTCCTACTTCATTTACACTGTACTGTAATTTATTGGCACGGAATCCCTAATGATTTTTCTCTTAGAGAATATTAAGAAGTCACTGGCTCAGAAATATAACTGACTGCAATGATCAGTTCCACCACCCAATATAGTGGCAAGGAAAGGCATTTGTTGTAGTAGTTCGAGAGAAATGTCCTTTGAGAATGGCCTTTTAAAGTGTTCACCTAAATTACAGTTGTGCCATAAATATGACAGGTTTAGACTACAGCAGCTTAGAAATTATATGTATGAAAAATTACAGGGATATGATCTTTTTGCACTGGCGCACAAAGATTTAATCTCCTGGGTTAAGTACCCAGAACATAGCAGTTGTGTCAAGATAATAGTTAGAACGATCTCAGAGAAATGTCTCACATGGTTATTTCTCAGAGCTTTGATGTTTTCTTTGAAGGAAATGCCTTTTGTGGAGTACAGGTGCGAAGCTTTTGTGGTGGTCCCTGGGTGAGCACTCTTCTGGGGAAAAGTTGCAGGAAGACAAAGAAGGCAAGTGACCACTAAAGGACTGGCCCAAGACCCAGTTCATATCTCAACACCTGAATTCTAAGAATGCCCCACACATTTCTAGTTAAAGCAGCACAAATAACTACTAGGAAAAAGGTAGCATTCCAGGAGAATTTGGAGAGATTAGGTCAAGAAGATGCTAAAAATAATTCTTCTTAACCTCTGTTACAGTCCCAGAATACCCGACCAACTTTCTGAGAGTTCTAGGTACTCTGGAAAATGTAACCTGTAGAAAATCTAGTAGGCTAATGTGATTGTGATAATAAATACATTTTTCCCCCCAATTTTTCCTGTAGAGTAGAAATTATAAACTCTACCTATTATACCTGTCCCTTGTAACCATTGTCATTATTCTACTTAGAGTGCGGTGGATAGAGTTAAATACGTAGCCATGAAACTGTAGCTTTTGGTGTGATACTCAAGTTACTTGTCTTCAACATTCTAGCTAAACTCCTAAGTGTCAGAAGTCTGAAAATTATATAGGGGACATTGGGTGCAAGCACAATATATTCTGTGACAAAAGATGTTAATGTCATCTTTAGTGTGCAAGTGAAGAGTACTGATCCAGCAGAGAGAGGTGACCATGCCCTGTGTGCAGCACAGTCTTCTGCTACCCTCTGCAGAAGGATGATGCACACTTTTCTGGCACCCTACATGTTAATTGTTCTAGAGAAGCTGGAGACTGTTCAGAAGAAAGCTTAAAATGTTTTGAAGATGATGAAAATTTTGTCCATGGAGAGACTTAAAACATCTCAATCTGTTTACGTGATCACAAGAGGAACAGGAGAGATTCCAAGTATGAACCCTTTCCCAAGGCAGAAGAGAGTGGGTACCAAAAAGTTGCTTTGATCTAGGAGAGAAAGACATCATATGTTACAAGAAACAATGCACAAATATTTAACAGGGAGGATTGTTATCAGTATAACAAACCACTGACAGCATGGGTGGATTGTCTCTCTGGAATACATCTGCAAGTTGAAGTAGAAGAAGAAATTACAGTTTTCATATAAGAGTCAGTAGGTGACATTTAAAGGCCTTTAATCTGCCAGAGGTCTAGGTAAATAGTCTGCTGGTAACTCTTGGTTTTAAACTCTGTTACTTCACTTCTCTTTGTGACACAACTCACATTTTTATTTTCTTCACATAAGAAAGGTTGCTGTTAATAAGACATACAATTTTAAAGAACAAAATTCCATCAAATGAGCAAAGTCAAATCCCAAAGAAAAGTAATTACATAATGCAGAATTGTAGGAAATCTTCCATTCACATTCCAGATACTACTACTGTAAACAGTTAATTTTGTTGCAGATAAAAAAAAACAAACCAGAACAACTGCTTTTAAGTTGTTTTTTTATATTTCTAATAAACTGTGGTCTGCATTTCAAGCTGTTGAGAAAATTGTGGTGAACACAAAATCAGTTAAAAGCTGTGGGGTATGAGCCCTCTTCACTTTATGGGTTCTTCACAGCATACTGGGATGTGGGCTTGTGCCCTACATCTTTCTTTCCACAGAGAGTACCTTAATTTTATTCTCGGAGAACCCAATATTTGTGGGATGAATCTCTCAAGGATGCTTTGGATGGACCACTGTATAGAACTGGATGTCTGCTATGCATCATGATACCTAATAAATAACTTTCTAACTATTTGTGTGGTAAAGACCACTCTATAAATTGCATGTTGCAAAATGCCAAAAATGAACTATGAATGTCCAGTTTTTACTAGGGTGAAGAAAAAAAGCGCCAAATTACATAGTGGTATTACTCAGTAGTTCTTCAAGTATTTTCTAGAGGAAATAACTATTACTCCCTTTTTTATGCAAGAAGAACATCTCAGTAAACGCAATGATTTGACCAAAGTCACCAAATACACTACTAGGTGAGCTGGGAGAAGACTTAGATGTCCTGAATGTCTGCTTGGTGCTCTGTCCTTCAAGAAACTTCACAAAACTTTCCTTTCCTGTATACACATAATCCCTTTAAACGTTTGGTGCTTAAATTGTGTTCAGGTCTGTGAGACTTTCTATAAGATTTCTTTTCTGTATGTATTTGTTCTATACATGCTGCTGGCAAAAAGAGGAGGAAAGCTAGCCAAAACTCAGGTACTTTACTGTACATCTGGAAGCTGATTTTGCAGACCTGGGGCGACATTCTGGCCCAACTGAAATTAATGGCAAAACTTCTGTGGGGCAGAATTTCACTCCTGGGAACTAAACAAAAATATCTCCACCCTTACAAGCTGAGAACAGAAACTTGCTTTCAACAAGTTGTTATTTGCTATTACCTATTGCGTAGTATTTTTAAAGAGAGTTTTGTAGTCTCTCTGGTTAGCTGTTAAAAGGAAATAAGAATAAAAATCATGGTACATTCCATTTCACAGACTTATGAATACAGAGACCAATTAATTCATGTACACAGAAAAATAATAAAACATTACACCAACATCACAGAGACCTTCTTGTTACTGATTTAGAGTGAAGCTATCTCTGCTAACATTCTTTTTTTTCATATTATGCATATATATTTATCCAGATTGAAGTCAGAAAAGTTTACTATAGAGTTAAAGTAATAAACCAAAAGAAGCAATAGTGCCCTCTCACAAAACCATAAACACCCAGAATCTGATCTCATAAATGCAATAAAGAAAATGTCTTCAAAACTCAGGAAAAAAAAGACAGGGTTGGGGCGCAAATAAAGCTCCCCTTTATTTCAAACAAATGTTAATTCAAAGCTGAATGGAAAGAAACACCATAATTGCTTCTAAGACTTATACGTCTGGGCCTCATTTGTATGGAATTTTCCAAAATCATTCAGTTCTAAGGACCTAAACTCATTCTGTGCCTTGTGCCTGGATGCTACAAGGCATTGTAGAAACACAAACTTTGGCCTGAGCCATCAAAACAAAAAAAAAGGCCATGACGTTTGTGCAGATGTTCCCTATTCTTCTGTATTAGAATGGGGACCAGAAGGATGAGTAAGTGGGGCTGGAATCCCTATTTTGCTTTTTGCAAGGGGTAAAAGTTATGAAATCTTTGAGACCAATCACTAGGACTTCAGAATGCCTATGGTTAGGCCATCGCTGAAGTGTGCTGCTGAAAGAGAATTAGCTCTTGAATTAAGACCCAACAAGGTGGCATGCAAGAAAATCGATCACCACCCAGTCCAAACAATTGTCAGCAAAAGTTTTACAGGAGGAATTGATTTATGTAATTATTCTGTGCAAATTCACAGAGAAAGGCTAAAGACCTATCCTAACCCAGACTATTAAATCACATTATTTCTTTCCATTTACAACTCGGTTATTTTGTTGTTTCATCTCTCTCTCTCACTTTCATTTTTTTTTATTTGCTCTCTGGTCAGGTCTCAAGACACCTCCCTGCTTCAGACAAAGCATTTTCTCGGGTGCTGTTATCCTAGTAACCTCAGTTAGTAATTGATTCACATATATCACTTTCCAAGATGGCAGTGCTAAGATTGCTGTGACGAGGTACAAACAAGGAGGGCTATAAATTACAACAGCACACTTAGTGGGCACAGAGAATCACAGCATAGCAGTTGGTCATCTGTACTGCCTCTTTGCTTATATTCTCGTGGTATTTTGAGAAGAGAGATATAAGCACTCATCATGTTCTGAGCATGATTCAAACATACTAAAAAATCATGCTTTGAAATTGTAATCGATGGCCTTGCTGGACTTGTCGAATGCAAGACAAAAGACAAAGGGACTGAGGTTGTCAAGAGCCGAAGAGCTAACAAAGGAAGTAAATAACTGCTGCTTATCTTATCAGACAAAAGTAAGGGGGGATAGCCCATCACTGTAAACTCAGTGATCTGTGGGGCACCGCGGAGGCTGCGCAGCCAGAGATTGCTTCAGAGATTGCTTTGGACAAAGCACAGAT